>Ga0138256_10000581_pt1 | contig 40281 bp, 35 predicted proteins | sample KNB2016incub_MG_FD_105486 | JGI IMG/M metagenome (GOLD analysis project Ga0138256, IMG submission 105486) | Active sludge microbial communities from wastewater in Klosterneuburg, Austria - KNB2014incub_MG | ecosystem: Engineered > WWTP > Activated sludge > Unclassified | place: Austria... | reverse complement strand
TGAGAAAATAGGTACAGTTGCCAAAATTGTAAAGTTGATTAAGATGCCCGATGGTGGCACTACAATTATTATTCAGGGAAAAAGCAGGTTCAGGGTTGAATCAATTGTTGCTGAAGACCCTTATTTTAAAGCAAAGATTTCAAAACTCGATGAAGAGGAATCTCCGAAAGATGAAGATTTTAATGCATATGTAGCCAATATTAAAGATCTGGCAGCTGATATTGTTCAGTTGTCGCCAAATATTCCTGCAGAAGCGTCAATAATACTTCGCAATATTGAGAACCCTGCGTTTCTAATTCACTTTGTTTCTAGTAATCTTAATACAGATATAAAAGACAAACAACGTTTGCTGGAATTAAATCAGATTCGCCAGAGAGCTGATTTGTTGATGCAGCTATTGCAAAAAGAATTGCAGTTTGTTGAACTGAAAAATAAAGTAACATCCAAGACCCGAACTGAATTAGATAAGCAGCAACGAGATTATTTTCTGCAACAACAATTGAAAAGTATTAAGGATGAATTAGGCGGAGATTCAAATTCGCAGGAGATAAAAGAGATGCAGAAAAAGGCAGAAGCAAAAAAATGGCCTGCTGCTGCAAAAGAAATGTTTAAGAAAGGCATAGAAAAATTAGAAAGAATGCATCCAAGCACCCCTGATTTTTCTGTTGTGTATAATCACCTCGATTTGATGCTTGACCTTCCTTGGGAAGAATACACCGAAGATCATTATGATTTGAAGAAGGCTAAGAAGACATTGGATATTGATCATTACGGAATGCAGAAGATTAAAGAAAGAATTTTGGAATACCTCGCAGTGTTGAAACTGAAAGGAGATATGAAGAGTCCGATACTTTGTTTTGTTGGCCCTCCTGGTATTGGTAAAACTTCTTTGGGAAGAAGTATTGCCAGTGCAATTGGTAGAAAATATGTTCGCTTAAGTTTGGGTGGTTTGCATGATGAAAGTGAAATAAGAGGCCATCGCAAAACCTATATCGGTGCTATGCCTGGAAGGATTTTGCAATCTATACGAAAGGTAAAATCTTCAAATCCTGTAATTATATTGGATGAGATAGATAAAGTAGGTAGTGATCTTCGTGGCGACCCATCATCCGCATTGCTCGAAGTATTAGATCCAGAACAGAATCATACGTTTTATGATAACTATCTTGAATCAGAATATGATTTAAGTAAAGTTTTATTTATTGCGACAGCTAATAATTTTCAAAATATACAACCAGCACTTCGTGACAGATTGGAAGTAATTGACCTGAGTGGTTATGCTGTGGAAGAAAAAAAGGAAATAGCAAAACGGCATTTATTTCCCAAGCAAAAAGAATTGCATGGATTAAAAAATACCAATTTCAAAATCAGCGATAAAGTGCTGGAAAAAATAATTCAGGATTATACAAGGGAAAGTGGTGTAAGAGAATTAGATCGCCAACTGGCTTCGGTAATGCGTTACCAGGCAAGACAATTAGTGATGAAAGATAAAATCAAGCCTACTTTAACTGCTATCGATGTTGAAAAAATATTAGGCAAACCCCGTTACAGTAATGATTTGTATAAAATAGCCAATATGCCGGGTGTAGCAGTTGGCCTTGCCTGGACCTATGTTGGTGGTGATATACTTTTTATAGAAACAAGTTTGAGTGATGGAAAAGGTGAGTTGAAGCTTACAGGTAATCTTGGTAATGTGATGAAAGAAAGTGCTTCAACTGCACTTACTTATCTGCAATCAAATGCAAAGAAGTATAAACTTGATTCAACTCTTTTTGAAAAGAAAAATATTCATATACATGTGCCTGAAGGCGCAGTGCCAAAGGATGGCCCAAGTGCCGGTGTTACAATGATGTCTGCAATTGCTTCTGCCCTTACTGGAAAAAGAATTAAACCTTTTCTTGCAATGACAGGAGAGATTACACTTCGGGGTCAGGTGTTACCTGTAGGAGGTATCAAAGAAAAAGTGTTGGCTGCAAGGCGAGCCGGATTAAAAGAGATTATTCTTTGCTGGCAGAATGAAAAAGATGTACTGGAAATAGATCCAGCGTTTATTAAAGGAATTAAGTTTCATTATGTAAAAACGATGAGTCAGGTGCTTGAACTGGCATTGGTTGGGTAAATAAAATATCTTGTTTGATATTATTGTTGAATAAAAACTGTTGAGTCCTTTAATAAGGTTAGTTTTTGATTAAACTGTGTATTTAAAAATATCCTCATTTGATTTACCAGCGAACTGCTATCGTAATAGCTGGAATAGCTTCCATTTGGTAGATAAATGCTACTCAAATTCATAAATTGATATTTCTTATCTGTAGAATCATTGAATTGGCGAAAGCCATGATCACCCATCAAAATAATAACCGGAGGTTGACTGGATTTGTTTTTAATATGATCTATTAAATCTAATAGTTTTTTATTGGCATATTGAAGGTATTCTACAAAATCTTTTCTGTTTGCACCAGAGTAATCTTGTAATTTTTCAATTGAAGTAGGGTTTCCAACCTTATCAAAATAATACGGATTGTGCGGCATTATTAAATGGCTGTATACAAATTTGGGAGGGTCGGATTTCTTTTCGGCAATTTCTTCTGTTAGCTTATACACTTTTTCATTGTTTCTAAGCTGTCCGTACACATAGTTATTAATAACTGATCTTAATTTTAAATCCGTAGCAAGATGATACCACAGATCTCTGTAAATACGGCCTGAAAGAGTTTGCGATGTTATGGTTCTGGTTTTTGCAAGTAGAAAAGTTGGATTCGTAACGGCTGGTTGGTCTGGGAAACTAAAGTCAGAATAGTTATAAAATTGATAGCCAGTTTCTTTTAGAAAAAGTAAAGTCTGATTTTGTTTAATATTTTCATAGCAAATTCCAAGATTTTCTTTACTGTCGTTCAGATTAACCAGATTATTAAGATAGTTAAGATTCAGCATGGAAGTCATCGAATAGGCTGTAGCATTATAATTTGAAAAGCTATTATTTATTATATGAAAACTTCTTTGCTTTAATTCAGTTTCAAAAACAGTGTTATCAAAATTGAATACTTCTTTTAGGGCAGTATTACTGGTATAACCATCTGCTACAATCAGGTATATATCAGGTGTTGAGCAATTTGTGCAATTAGTTAATTCTTTACTTAAGGAAGTTACGGGAGTTTTTGTAGCAGCTATTTTTCTACTGATTATAAATGCTTCAACAACTAATAATATTATTAAAACTGTATTGAGGTAAAGAAATGCTTGTTTGAAATAAGACTTATATCTTTTTATCAAAACGATTATCAGCAACGACAGAACAAATAGCAAAGGAAGAATAAAAATGTATTTGATGATAAAGCTATTGGGGAATATGCTTTTCAATGCATCATGTACAGAGCCAAATAAAAAAAAGATACACATCAATACAAATGCAGTAAGATTCGCCTTTCTAAAATTTCTATAAACAAGCCAACATAATAAAGAAAGGATAAAACTACAGCCAATATAAAATAATGCAAGCCAGGCAGCGTCTTTCGCTGGAACAAGTTTATAGTTCTCGTTTAATCCATGAAGTATAAAAAATACCGATAGCAGGTATAGGAAGAGTGGATATTTTGAAAGCCAAACTTTCATTTCGTCTTATTAATCAATTTAGAATAAAAGCTATAACCTTTGAAACTTCCTTCATAGTCAAACTTTCCTTTTTCAATAGAGAGTTTTTGTGCTTCAACTTTATTGATTTCAATAATAAATAGTAAAAGTACATTCGCCGCTGATTTTAATCCTTGCTCTTCGTACACAACTTTTGTGTTTTTTAGATAAAATGCATCGCTGAAAATGCAAACTCTGTAATTCATATAATAAGATGTTCCTGTTACAACGGTATGCGTAAAGGTTACACTTTTTCTTTTCTCCGCAATTATAGCATCAGCATATTTTTGAAGATTCAATTCCTGTTGCCAACTGTACTCTTCAGTTCTTATTTTGCTTATCCGATTGGCATCAAACAGCATGCCTCTGAATGTTTCAGGAATTAATAATAGCAGGATCAGAATTGGGACGAGTTTCCATTTCCTGCTATCGGCAATTGTAAGCTGGTGAATAATGATAAACAGACACATTTGGAAAAGAACAGTGATTAATCCGTGATATCTGGCATCTTCAATATAGCTCCACATTACTCCAGGATTAATTTCTTCTTTGGCAACAGTCAGAGATAATATGGTTAATAGAGCTGCAATCACAAAGGAAATTAAAATTGAAATGGTATAAAAGCTATTTATTAATGATAGTTTTCGAATTCCTTTTTTTCGAATCCATAAGAATATACAAATGATAATTGCAGCTATTGAAAGTATATGTACTACTTGAAATAGGCTGAATAAATTTGCTTCAGCAGTTTTTGAACTACTTAAGACTTTTGTGATACTTTCTGGATTGATGATTGAACCGGGAATAAAAGGATAAGCATGTGATAAATTTTCAGGAAAAAATCCCCGCTCCGGCTGGCTTATATAACCAGCTGTCCCACTGATACTTTTTTGGTATAAGAGTAGTGACGCCAGAGCAATGGCAACTAAAGTAAATGATATATAGCCTGCCTTTTTTAAATGTGGAAGTTTATCTATTAATCCTTTTGCGATAAGGAAAAAAGGAATTACAAAAACAACAGGGTAAAATAAGTATTTAATAAATCCGCATAATATTAAGATGAATGAGATCAGACTTATTCTAAAAATCCATTTCGAATTAGTTTTGAGCAAAAGCATAGTTTGGTGAACGGCAATAACAAAAATGCTGATTGCAATAGCATCTGACGAAGCAATAAAGTAGAAGTTATAAATAAAAAATCCTGAAAACAGGGTATAAACATTTACTAGATGAATAGGTATTTCTAATAGCCTTAATATTTTCCTAGAAAAAATAATTAAAACTGTTGCAGCCAAAATGTCCACAGTTAGCCCGGCAGCAACATAATTATGGTTAAATAGAACATAGAATGGCGAAAGTAGTATCGAATATCCAGGAGGCCAGTTGATCAAAGGTTCATAAACCGGATGTGATAAGTTTTCAGGTAAAACTTCAGCAATACTTACGCCATGTCCGGCGGTAAAGTATTTCATAGCCAGATATTGGTACATCCCATCTACCCGAATATTAAAAAAGAAGATTAATTGCAATACACGACTACCTATAGCAATTAAGACAATAGCGATCGAAACACTTTTGTGTGACAAAAACTGTGTGATACTATTTTTTATATTCTTTGCCATGTGGAAATTGAAACAAGGCCAGTTATTCAGTTAAAAATATGGTAGAATCTTTTAATAATGGAAGTTGTTGTTTGAATTGAGTATTTAATATATTCCTGAATATATTAACCGATGACATGCCATTGTACAAACCTGTATAGTTACTGTCTGGCATAGAAACGGCAGTTAGACTCATAAAATTGTATTTTTTATCTACAGTTTTTTCTAATTGCCTGAAGCCATGATCACTCATCAAAACGATAATAGGAGGATAAGTTGAATTGGCTTTTATCTCATCAATCAGCTCTAGCAGTTTTGTGTTGGTATATTTCAAATATTCAATATATGCCGATTTGTCCATTGTAAATTCATCTGTAAGCATTTCTACTGGAATCAGTTCGCCATTGCTTTTTTTATAATAGGAATGATGAGGCATATCAAGATGTGTATATGCAAAAACTGGTTTACTTTTTTTTGTTTTTAGAAATTGCCTAAATAAACTATCTGTTTTAATGTTATTGTACATATTGTGTCTTAGTATTTTTTCAATCTTTTTCTTTGTGAAAAGATGAAACCCAAGATCTCTTTGTAATCGGTTTAAAAAAGTTCTGAATGTCAAAACTTCTTCTTCATTTGGGAAATAATGATTCGTTACAAGTTTCTCTTTTGATTCGAGATCATAGAACGAAAAATTATGAATGCTGTAATTGTTCTTTTTAAGGAAACCTGTAAGATTGTTTTCCCTGATAAGGTTATAACAGGCAAGCATGTCATTATAATTGATTTTCGTACTTCTTAAATTATTCAAATAATCCATATTAAGTATGGATGCCATTGAATATACAGTTGCGTTATAGTTTGAGTTAGAGCTATCAATAAAGTGAAAATTTCTTTCTTTTAAAGCTATTTCAAAAGAGGGATTGTCGTAATCAAACAAGTCCTTCAATTCGCTTTTTCCTGCATACTCATCTGCGACGATCAAGTATATATCTGGTTTGTTACAACTGTCGCAAACAGGCATTTGTCTATTAAGGCTGGCGGTTTTCAATCGTTTGTTTTCTGTTCTGTTTAGCATTATACTGCTGAGATCAATTAATAGCAGTATCAGGAAAAGCAAGTTCAGGTAAAGTGTAATTTTTTTTAAAGGGGCTTTCGTTTTTTTTAGATAAACAAAAACAACTATGATGATGGCAAACGTAAACGGTAGTATAAAAATATAACGGGAAATAAATGGAATTCCGGAGTTTGTCTTTATTAAGTCAAGCAAAGTCCCCCAGAAAAGATTGATAGATAATAATGAAAAAACAGCCAGACTTGTTTTTATAAAATCCTTAAATATCGGCCAACAGATTAATAGCAGAATAATAGTTGCAAGGATGTATTTCAAGATTAAAAACCCAGCCGTTGATAAGTGAATCTCTGGAAAGTACTGACTAAAACCATGCAGTATAAAAAATATAGGTAACAAGACCAGAAAAAGAGGATATTTTGTAATGGCTGAGTTCATTTTGTGTATTCGCATCAAAACTAAAGCAGGAAGTCTGTTTTTTATCTTTTAATTTTCCCCGAATGTTTTTTATCCGGCAGCCGGAATAGTTTATTTTCGGTTTTCAATCATTATGGAAAAGATCGTTTATATCGGAATGAGTGCTGATCTGGTTCATCCCGGTCATCTTAATATTATAAATACTGGCAAAAAACTTGGCCGTGTCATAATCGGATTGCTTACCGATGAAGCGATTGCCAGTTATAAAAGAGTTCCCTATCTAAGTTATGAGCAACGGAAAATAGTTATTGAGAATATTGCTGGTGTAAGTGAAGTGGTAGCACAAGCAACTTTGGACTATTCTGAAAATTTGAATAAAATAAGGCCAGATTATGTAGTGCATGGTGATGATTGGAAGACAGGAGTGCAACAATCAACTCGGCAGAAAGTTATCGATACATTAAAGCAATGGAACGGAGAACTGGTTGAAGTTGCTTATACTGGAGGAATTAGTTCTTCTGCTATTCAAAAAACGATAAAGGAAGCTGGTACAACGGCCGAGTACAGGTTAAAAAGACTAAAACGTATTTTGGCAGTAAAACCTTCAATGAGAGTGTTGGAGGCGCATAATGGTTTAAGTGGATTGATTGCCGAGAATACTTCCTTTACTGATGAGAAAGGGATTGTACAGGAATTTGATGCGATGTGGATGAGTAGCCTTACAGATTCTGTTGCAAAAGGGAAACCAGATATTGAAGCTGTAGACATTACCGCTCGTTTACAAACTTTGAATGATGTGTTGGAAGTAACTACAAAGCCAATAATTTTTGATGGCGATACAGGAGGTAAGACAGAGCATTTTGTTTTTACAGTAAGAACTTTGGAGCGATTAGGTGTTTCAGCAATCGTTATTGAAGATAAAACCGGGTTGAAAAGAAATTCGCTGATTGAAGAACAGTCATCGCAGGAACAGGAAACCATTCCTGCATTTTGCGAAAAGATAAAAGCAGGTAAGAAAAGTTGTGTTACCAAAGATTTCATGATCATTGCTCGTATCGAAAGTTTAATACTTGGAACGGGTATGGAAGATGCTTTGCAAAGAGCAACAGCTTATATAAATGCAGGTGTTGATGGTATTATGATTCATAGTAAATCAACTGATGGTGCTGAAATACTAGAATTTGCAAAGCAGTATAAAAATTTTGAAAAAAGAGTTCCGTTGGTCGCAGTCCCATCAACATACAATACTATTTTCAGAAAGGAATTAGAAGATGCCGGGTTCAATATTATCATCTATGCAAATCACTTGCTACGAAGTGCTTATCCTGCAATGCTTACCACTGCCACATCAATATTGAAAAATGACAGAACTAAGGAAGCAGAAGAAAATTTAATGACGGTAAAGGATTTACTTAAACTGATACCTGATAATTATGATCCATCCTGAACGATTATATAATTATTTATCACAACAGGGTGTTGATTTTTATACCGGTGTACCTGACTCGTTGCTTAAAGATTTTTTAAAGTATGTGCAAGATCATAGCACTGCTGAAAAGAATATTATTACAGCTAATGAAGGTTTGGCCGTTGCCTTGGCATCAGGCTATCATTTTAAAACAGGTAAGCTGCCGTTAGTCTATTTACAAAATTCTGGTTTGGGAAATATCATCAATCCATTAACATCGCTGGCAGATAAAGAAATGTATTCGGTGCCGATGTTATTACTTATCGGATGGAGAGGCAGACCTGGAACCACGGACGAGCCGCAGCACAAGAAAATGGGAAGAATTACAATTCCATTGTTGGATGTATTGGAAGTGCCTCATCATTTTATGGATGGAGATGAAAGCTTTTCTTTTGAATCGATTGATAAGGCAATTTCTTTGGCTTTAGCAGAGCAAAAACCTGTTGCGTTGATTGTTCCCGATGGAATATTTGAAAAATATGAAGGAGCAATTAAAGAGGATGAATACAAATTGGTAAGAGAAGATGTTATTGGGCGGATAATTGCAAAGTTGAACGGCAATGAAGTTGTTATTTGTACAACAGGAAAATCGGGCCGTGAGTTTTACGAAGCAAATATTGCAGCTAATAATAAAATAAGAAAATATTTGCTAAGTGTTGGTGCAATGGGACATGCCAATCATATTGCGTTGGGAGTAAAAGGTCAGTCGGATAAAAAAGTGATAATGCTGGATGGTGATGGAGCCTTGCTGATGCACATGGGTTCATTGCCTGTTATTGCACATCATGCTGCTACAAACTATATTCATGTAGTAATTAATAATGGAAGTCATGAATCGGTGGGCGGACAGCCAACAGAAGGATTTTTCGCAGACTGTTGTGGCATTGCTAAAGCAAGTGGCTACAAGAAAATAATTCGTATTACCAATGAAACAGAACTGGAAGAATGGCTTAATGATAGTTTGGCATCCTCAGAAACACAATTTGTAGAAATACGAACTAGTCGTCAAAGCAGATCTGATCTTGGAAGGCCAACAGGCAGTCCAGTTGATTGGAAAAATGATTTCATTTCAGCACTTAAAAATGACCAATAATTTTTCATGCAAAAATTATTACAAGGAAAGAATACTATTTATGAAGCTGCTCCTTATTTGATAGAAGCAGGTTATGAAACAGTTTTTTTAATAACTGGCAAGCATTTTCAATTGCATGGTAATCCTGAATTTTTGAAAGGCATACATTACAATCACTTTATTAAGGATGGAGTTAATGTAACCGAAAGCGAAACTAACGAGGCTGTCACAGAATTTTCTAAAGAGAAATTTCAGGCAATACTTGCTATTGGTGGCGGTAGTGTAATTGATTTGGCTAAATCGTTAATCTATCAGTTAGAAAAAGAATCAAAATATATTCCTTTTTTTGCGGCTGCGCCTACAACCGCTGGCTCTGGTACTGAAGCTACTCATTTTGCCGTTGTATATATTGATAATAAGAAACTGTCTTTGGTCAGTAAAGTATTGTTGCCACAATTGGTAATACTTGATCCGACGTTGACATATTCTCTTTCTCCTTATCAGACAGCAGTGTCCGGTATGGATGTACTAGCTCAGGCCATTGAATCATATTGGAATAAAAATGCAACAGCAGAATCTAAGGTTTCAGCCATTCATGCTATTTCTCTTTGGAAAGAATCTTTTATTAATACAGTTCTTTCCCCAACAGAAGAGCGCAGGTACAAAATGCAGTATGCTGCTTATCTCGCAGGAAAGGCAATTAACATTACAAGAACAACCGGTCCTCATGCATTGTCTTATTACCTTACAGTGAATCATGGCATTCCGCATGGACATGCCGTTGCTCTATTCCTGCCTGTTTTCTTTTTGTATAATCATTCTCAGGAAGAAGTGTATCATTTACTTCATGTGGAAAATGAAGTTGATGCAGCACATTTTGTTACAGAAAATTTAAAAAGAGTCGGGCTTACTACTAAGCTAAGTGAATTAAAAATTGATAAGAACCAGATTATTGAAGCATTACTTGATGAAGTAAATGAAGAACGGTTTGCCAACAACCCTGTTTCTTTTGACAGAGAAAAATTGAAACAATTAATACTCGAACAACTTTAACGAATGAGTTTTATTTCAGAATATAACGCTGTATTTAAGTTGCTGAAAGAAAAGCAACAGGTTGTTTTTTATGCTGAGAGTCGTCATTATTATCAGTATTTTGAAAAACTGATTGAGGATTTAATTGATAGCGAAATTGAAATATGTTATATCACTTCAGATGCGAAAGATCCATTACTAACAACTGCACCTGAGAAAATGAAAGTGCTTCGGGTAAAATGGTTACTCGGTTTTTTGTTTTCAAAACTAAAGGCAGATGTAATGATTATGACGATGCCCGATCTGGGAAACTATTTATTCAAAAGGTCAGCGGAAGTCGGAACCTATATTTATATGTTTCATGCGGCTGTTAGTACACATCAGCAATACAGAAAAGCAGCTTTCTTTAATTATAATGCAATATTCTGCACAGGAGAATATCAGGCAAAAGAAATAAGAAAAGCAGAAGAACTTTCTAAGTTGCGGGCAAAGAATCTGATTTCGTACGGTTATCCTTTGTTAGATAAAATAAAAAAAAGCAGTGATGGAACAGCAAGCAGGGAAGAAGAGAAGCCAACTATTCTCATTGCACCTTCCTGGTTTGATGGCTGTATTTTTGATACTTGCATAGAAGAGTTACTGAAAGAGTTATCAAAGCTGCCGTACAAGGTTGTACTTCGTTCTCATCCAGAATTTGAAAAAAGAAAAAAGAAGGTTTACAAGAGTAATCAGCAATTGATAAAACAATATCCCGGAATGGAGATCGATAGTTTGCCAAATGTTTTTGAGAGACTCCAATCAACTGATATTCTGATAACAGATAGGTCAGGAATAGCTTTCGAATTTGCTTTTGGTATACAAAAGCCAGTTTTATTTATGGATACTTTGTTGAAAATTAATAACCCAGATTACAAAGAATTAGAAATTGAACCAATTGAAAATTTGATAAGAAATGATATGGGAGTTTCTCTTTCGCCAGAAAATCTGGAACAGATAAAAGATAAACTGACGGAGCTTGAAACAATGTCAGTTGGGTTTAAACAAAAAATGGGAGAGCTCTCTTCAACGATTTTTTATAATAGCGAATCAGCCTATAAGACAGGCCTCGATTACATTATTAGTAATCTTAGGAATGATTAAGAAACTGGTTTATCATTCTCTTCTTTTTCCGTATTCACTTTTGTGCCACTAAAGAATGCTTTAATGCGGTGCCACGACATTTTAATCCAGAAACCGGCACCCAATACTGCTGCTATTATCGCCTGCAATAAATAGCTGCCGCTTCCTGGATCTATGTATAATAAATAACTCATTAAAGGTAACTGAGGTTTGTTTTAGGAGATAAAGTTAGCAATGTTTCATACATCAATTTGATGGTATTTTCAATATCATCTTTATGTAACATCTCAACTGTAGTGTGCATATAACGAAGCGGAATTGAAATCAGTACCGAAGGACAACCATCATTTGAGTAAGCAAATGAATCAGTATCAGTGCCTGTACTTCTGCTCAATGCTCTCCATTGAACTGGTATTTTTTTATCCGCAGCTACTTTTTCTACATGTGCAAGTAGTTTGTTATGTATCGCCGGAGCATAAGCCAGCGATGGACCTTTACCGGTACTTATATCTCCTTCAATATGTTTATTAATCATTGGGGTTGTAGTGTCATGTGTTACATCTGTAATGATTGCCATATTAGGTTTTATTCTTCTCGAAATCATTTCTGCACCACGAAGACCAATTTCTTCCTGCACTGCATTCACCACATATAATCCAAAAGGCAATTTCTTTTTATTTTCTTTTAAAAGTCTGGCAACTTCAGCAATCATAAATCCACCTACACGGTTGTCAAATGCTCTTCCAATATAATTGCCGTTCGCTAGTTCATCAAATCCATCTTGGTACGTTACCACAGCACCGATATGAATACCCAATGCTTCCAGCTCTTTTTTATTTCTGGCTCCACAATCCAACCATAAGTTTTCTGTCTTTGGTTGTTTTTCTTTATCGTCAGCTCCGCCTCTTCTTGTATGAATAGCCGGCCATCCAAAAACAGCTTTTACAGGTCCTTTTTTACCATGAATAAACACTCTTGATGCAGGTGCAGTTTGGTAGTCAGTACCGCCATTTCTTGTTACATACATCAGACCATCAGCAGTAATATAATTTACAAACCAGCTTATCTCATCTGCATGTGCTTCTATTACAACTTTGAACGGCTGCTCGGGATTGATAATACCAACAGCAGTTCCATAGGGATCTACATAATGTGTGTCAACATACGGCTTCAAGTATTCAAGCCAAAGCTTCTGGCCCCAGGTTTCAAACCCTACAGGCGAAGCATTGTTGATATAATTTTTTAAAAACTCGAATGAATTAGTTGTGATGATTGATTTCTTAGCTTTTACAGATTTTGCCATATTTCTTGATTAGGATGTAAAAATAATTAAATACCGGGGATAAGCATGAGCAAAGATGAAAAAGCCATCATGCCGTCCAGCACAAAATAATAGAGTTTATCAGTGAAATGTTTTTTTGAGTAATTGAAGAGTATTGTAACTATGAAGCCGGGTAATAACAAAACGGCTATTCTCAGACTGGAGATTCCATAATCAGCAAGCAAAACTGTGGAAGCTGTAAATAAAGCAATCATTAAATAGAATAGCAGACTGATTTTTTTCTCACTTAAAAAGCTGATTAAGCTTCGTATCCCTGAAATGTCATCGTCTTCCCTGTCTCGATAGTCAAAAAGCATACAAATAGCATAGATAAGAAAGAGGCGATGGCCTATAAAGAAATAAAACTCAGTTTTCCATGGCTGTTCAGCAATCTCAATAGGAAGAATAGTGGTAACAAACATCCATACCATTGCTAGAAATAAGGTTTTGCCAACAGCAATTTTTCGTAATGACCTGAATAAAGGATGGGGAATTTTTGGAGCAGTATATAAGAAAGTGATAAGAGCCGAAACTGCCAGCCAATGCCAATAATCTAACAAGTAGAAAAAAAAGATACCTGTACCAATGATGCCGATGATAAATAAAACAAGATGTAAAGTTTTGTTTCGTTCACCCCATTCTATTCTGGGTGATGGAATTGCAGATTCAGTTGTAAGATACCAGTGAAAACTATAGCTGGTAATGGTGGAAAAGAAAACGAAGAAAAGAAAATAATTATTCGAATAATCATTCAACAGCAAATGATTGGTTTGCCAAACCATTACCACTGCACATCCTGCAATAAATAAATTACTGTTAATGAAAAATGTAAATAGCTTTTTACCCACCCGGTAAAGTTACTACCTGATTATGATGATTTGTTGCGATTGAATCGTATCGCTGGTATTTCCTGCATTATCTCTTACTGCAAATTTCAGGATCAACGTATCTCTCTCTTTTTCTACAGGGTTCGAACCGGGTATATTTGGTGGATTCAATGCTGATAAGATGGTTTGATAATCCAGCGTTGCCTGTATTTCAGTTGTGCTGTTGTTTGGAAATACAGGAAATTTATAACGGAGTGTATCCCGCACTGTCGCAACAACTCTTATATTCTTTCTGTCTTTTATAATAATAAGTGAATCTTGCACATCGCCTTCTTTATCAAAAGCTCTTAGATTTACTACGAAAGTGCCGTTAAAAGGAACTGTTGTAGTATTATAAGATTTAATCTCCAATGTTGGTTTGGTCTGAAACTTATCTTTGTTGCAGGCAACAGCCACAATAACTACAATAGAAAGTATAAACAGAATTCGTTTCATCGGGAATAGTTGAGTAACAAATTTACTGTTTTTAATAACATAAATGGTCATGCAGAATCAATGGAATCATAAAGTTTTTAACGTAGAAAAGGAAGGATTTGAGGCGTTAGCACTTGAAATATTCCTTTTTCAGTATGAAAATAGCCTTGTTTATAAGGCTTATGTTGATGCGTTGATACCTGATATTACCACCATTGATGCCGTAAATAAAATACCTTTTCTGCCTGTCCGTTTTTTTAAGTCGCAGAACGTTGTAACTACCAATTTTGAACCCGAAAAGGTTTTTGAAAGCAGTGGCACCACAGGTTCGGTCAATAGCAGTCATTTTGTCAAAGACTTGTTACTTTATGAGGAAAGTTTTTTGAGAAGCTTTGAATTGTTTTACGGCTCCATAAAAAATTATTGCATTCTGGGTTTGTTACCTTCTTATCTGGAAAGAGATAATTCATCGCTGGTGTATATGGTGAATGAATTGATAAAGCAAAGTGACAATCCGCAAAGTGGTTTTTATCTTGACGAATATGAAAAGCTGGCGTCTGTAATTATTGAGTTGGAGAAAAAAGAACAAAAAACGTTGTTGATTGGTGTCACCTTTGCCTTGCTTGATTTTGCAGAACAATTTCCAATGTTCATGCAATACACTACTATTTTAGAAACTGGCGGGATGAAAGGCAGAAGAAAGGAAATGATACGAGAAGAATTGCATACTGTTTTGCAAAATGCATTTAAAGTTCCATCAATACATTCAGAATATGGGATGACAGAATTGTTGTCGCAGGCTTATTCAAATGGCGATGGCCTATTTAACACTCCGCCGTGGATGAAAATATTGGTAAGAGATGAAGAAGATCCGTTACTTGTAAAAAAAACCGGTTCTGGCATTATAAATATTATCGACTTGGCAAATATTTATTCCTGCTCTTTTATTGCTACAGATGATGCCGGAAAAATTTTTGACAATAGTAGTTTTGAAGTCTTGGGAAGACTAGATGGAAGCGATTTGAGAGGATGTAGCTTGTTGGCTGTCTGATTTTATAAACAATAGAAAGTATCTTTAATCATAAATAGTTTGTATGAGAAAATTTAATGTATCAGTTTTAATTGTTGTCTTATTCTTGCTTAGTGCTTGTAGTTCCACACAAAAAAGTACAGGTGTTAAGGATGATGGAAAACTCGATTTTACAATTGTTCAGATTAATGATGTGTATGAAATTGCTCCGCTGGATGGTGGTAAATGGGGCGGCATGGCTAGAGTTGCTACTGTTAAAAAGGAATACCTGAAAGAAAACCCTAATACTTTTATGGCGTTGGCAGGTGATTTTTTAAGCCCTTCTGTTTATAACAGTCTTAAGTACGAAGGCAATAGAATACGAGGTAAACAAATGGTAGATGCAATGAATGTTGCTGGTGTTGACTTGGTGGTTTTTGGTAATCATGAATTTGATATTGCAGAGTCTGATGTGCAAAGCCGTATCAATGAATCTAATTTTAAATGGATTTCTACTAATACTTTTCATAAAACAGATAAAGGAATTTCTCCTTTTGTAAAACAAACGAAGGAAGGTGATGAGCGTTTCCCAGAATCGTATATAATGGAGTTAAAAGATGCAGATGGTACAACTGCTAAAATCGGTTACATCGGATTAACACTGCCTTTTACTAAAGTTCCATATGTAAGTTATACAGACGTATTTACTTCAGCACAAAAAAAGTATGATGAATTAAAAGACCAATGCGATGCTGTGATTGCTATTACGCATCAGACGATGGAAAATGATATTAAACTAGCTAAGGAAATTCCTGGATTGACGCTTATCATTGGCGGGCATGAACATGAAAGGCATTATGCCAAAATTGGTAATGTATATATAACCAAAGCAGATGCTAATGCAAAATCGGCTTATATTTTAAAACTAAATATTAATAAAAAAAATCAACAGGTGAGTGTTGCAGCAAAGATTATTGACATAAATGAAAGCACTCCATTTGATGCTGCTACTGATATCGTTGTAAAAAAATGGACAGATATTGGTAATGCAAACTATGCATCGCTTGGTTTTGATGCAACAAAAATTTGTATGGCAACTGGCAAACCTTTGGATGGGAGAGAACCTTATACCCGAACAACTAAAACAAACTTTACAGAAATGATTGTTGCTGCTATGGAGAAAGCTTCTCCAACGGCAGATATAGCTATCATGAATTCTGGCGCAATAAGAGTAGATGATATTTTGCAAATGCCCGTTACGCAATATGATATTATCCGCAGTCTGCCTTTTGGTGGTTCAATAATGGAAGTTGATATGAAAGGCAGTTTGCTAACCAAAGTGTTAGAAGCTGGTAAAAATAATGTGGGAAGCGGAGGATTTCTTCAGTATTCTTCATCAATTATGAAGGACAGTGTAACCAACAACTGGACATTTAAGAATGCTCCTTTTGATATAAATAAAGTTTACAAAGTAGCTATTTCAGATTTTTTAATGACAGGCGGCGAAGCCAATCTCGGGTTTCTTACAAAAGATAATCCTGATATTGTAAAAGTGTATCCTGTATTTACAGACTTAAAAGATGCAAGATCTGATATAAGAAGGGCAATTGTTAACTATATGGAAGAAATGAAGTAGCGATGAGAAATTTTTCTGTTTTCAACCACAAATAATTTTCAGTATGCAAAAAATTAAATGTTCATATTCTCTGGTACTGTTTTTTTTATTTTGTTTTTATATTCAGACTTTTCCTGCAACAGCTCAGCAGGCAACCAGCAACCTTTATTTACAAACAAGTGAGATGGCAGATGCCATGATACAATATGATGCAGATAGGGCAAGTGTACTGCGTTTTTATTCTACCAGTGGAAATCAGTCTGAATGGTGGATGCGGCAGCAGGGAAATAATTATAACTCACCTGAAAGAAGACAACGCTTATTGCAATTGATTGATGAATATATTACTAAAATACAAAAGCTGCCTTTCGAAAAAATGAATGTGAATGGAAAGGTGGATTATATTCTTTTTAAAAGGAATCTTGAAAGTGAACAATATCAATTAAATGAGGAACAAAAAATTTACGATCAGGTTGCTAAATATTTACTTTTTTCGGATCGAATATATTCCCTGCAAAAACCCCGCAGAAGAGGAATTGCAGTTGATGGCGAAAAAGTGGCAAAAGAATTAAATGATATTAATAAAGAAATAAGCAAAGCGATTGCTGATATTAAAAAGACAGATAGCCTTGAAACAAAACAGGCAAGCCTTGCTTCGGATGCCGCAAAAGGATTGCAAGGAATATTAAAAGACTATTTTAATTTTTATAATGGATATGATCCACTGTTTAGTTGGTGGGTACCAAAAACATATTCTGAAACAGATAGTTTGCTAAACCTGTTTGCTACATCCATAAAGAAGAAAGGAAAAATAAATACTTCGCAGAAAGATGATGGAAGCGGAGTCATCGGCAACCCGATTGGAAGTGTAGAATTGATTCGTCAGTTAAAATATGAATTTATTGCTTACAGCCCGGAAGACCTGGTGGATATTGCAAATAAAGAATTTGCCTGGTGCGATGCAGAGTTATTAAAAGCTTCCCGTGAAATGGGTTTTGGCGATAACTGGAAAGCTGCTCAGGAAAAAGTAAAACAATCTTATGTGCCTCCGGGAAAACAACCGGAAGCCATGTACGATTTGTACAAACAATCGGTTGATTTTTTGAAAAAGAATGACCTGTTAACATTGCCGGCTTTATCAGAAGAAGATTGGAGTATGTATATGATGTCGGCAGAGCGGCAGCTTGTTAGTCCGTTTTTCCTTGGAGGTGAGTCGTTAATTATTTCTTACCCAACCAATACCATGACCTATGAAGAAAAGATGATGAGTATGAGAGGCAATAATCCTGCTTTTTCCAGAGCAACGGTACATCATGAATTATTGGCTGGTCATCACCTGCAAGGCTATATGAATAACCGCCATAAAACCTATCGGAGCTTTGATACGCCATTCTGGGTAGAAGGAAACTCGTTGTATTGGGAATTATTATTATGGGATATGAAGTTTCCCCGTACACCTGAAGAAAAAATTGGGATGCTATTCTGGCGAATGCATCGTTGTGCAAGAATTATTTTTTCATTGAATTATCATTTAGGAAAATGGACACCGCAACAATGCATTGATTTTTTGGTGGATCGGGTAGGGCATGAAAGAGCAAATGCAGAAGGTGAAGTTCGTCGTTCATTTACCGGCGGCTATGGTCCCTTGTACCAGATTGCCTATATGATTGGCGGATTACAATTCATGGAATTAAAAAAAGAAATGGTTGGCACAAAGAAAATGACCTATAAACAATACCACGATGCTATTTTGAATGAAAATAGTTTACCAATTGAAATGTTGCGGGCAATTCTTACTAACCAAACACTGAGCGGAGATTTTAAAGCGGAGTGGAAGTTTTATAAGAAATAAAAAGAGGGAATCGAAAAGGCATCTAGAATCTATTCACAGGCTGATATAGTAATGCAAAAGATTTATTTGTAATCAACTTTGCTTGAATTGCTTTGTGTAAATCCGTTTGCTGTGTGTTCCTCAGGTTATGCTCAAACGAATTCTCGTACTTAAGTTCGTTATACTTTTGCTCTGTACTCTAATATATCGCCTGGTTGGCAGTCAAGAACTTTGCAAATTGATTCAAGTGTGTCAAACCTCACACCTTTTGCTTTACCCGTTTTTAAGATTGACAAATTTACGTTAGTAAGCCCAACTCGTTCAGAAAGTTCATTTAGTGACATCTTTCGCTTTGCCATCATTACATCTAGATTAATAATTATTGCCATGGTTAAACGAATGCTTCATTTTCTGTTTTAATAAATAATGCTTTTGTGACAAATTGTTTTACTGTCCATAGAATTATGGCTAATAGAATATACATTGTCTGTGGTTCTTTAAACGTTATAATATTTGTCAAAAATCTTGCTGATAAATTTATACTGCTTTGAATTGAATTAAACGCATTCAGTTGTACGTCGTTGAAATTACTAAACGACAACTTTAATACTCCCAATGCCGCAAGCCCAATACAGGAAATGATTACCCCATCAAGAACTTTCAAACTTTGAGTGTCAAAGAAACCAGTTCGCTGGTATTTATTAAATAGTCGAATTAGTGAATAGCCAACAAAAAGAAAAATGAGGTTGTTACAAATTTGAACAATAAACCAAATCAAAGGTGTTTGCCCAAATGGGACAACATAAGCCTTTTTATCAGACAAGAAAGGTATAAACCAACGAACGTTATACACTAATGCTAAAACTGAAAGAAAGATTGCACCCCACAAAACGGTTTTAATAAATGTTAGCTTTGAAATTTTTGATTTGCTCATTTTGTTGTGATTTGAAGCAAATATATAAATAATTATAATAAAACAAATATAATTTATCGTTTTATTGTAAAATAAATCAAATAACAAAACCCTTGTCGGACTCAATGCTGACAAGGGTTCATATTTTCTTGTGCCCAGGACTGGATTCGAACCAGCACATCCTTGCGAACGCTGCCACCTGAAGGCAGTGCGTCTACCAATTTCGCCACCTGGGCAATTAAACTAATCAGGCAACATTTTCAAAAATTCCTTTCCTATGCCTGATTTTAAATATTTCTCTTTTGCTCTTGCAGAAATTCTATCCGGAAATGTTTCAGAATAAATCAATTTAAATGGTCTGTACGCTTTTGTTGATTTGTTTTCACCATTATTATGTTCAGCTATTCTTCTTTCCAAATCATTTGTCATTCCCACATAAAGATAGTTTCTGGATAAGCTTTTTATCGCATAAATAAATAAAATATTTTAAAATTAAAGAGCTTTTGTCTACCAATCCTGCCTGCCGGCAGGCAGTTTCGCCACCTGGGCAATTGAACAGGCGGGCTGTAAAATTATCTGTTTGAAGTTAATTGAGAAAACTTTTTTGAGGCTGAATAAAAAAAGGCAGGCAGATTAGAAAATCGCCTGCTCAATGCATAAAAATTAACGTTAACATGAGGAAAACGTCTATTTCTATTCTAAAATTACAGCTTGTTGTAGCTGTTAGGAAATCCAAATTACTGTAGCATGAATATTATTAATCAAAACCGTTAGTATTCATTTCATCAGCTACGATTGCCATTCATACAGAGTAAGAATTAGATAAGTAACATTCTTTTTTTTTAGAATTGACAAAAAAAGGCTGCCCTTAAAAAAGGGCAGCAGGGATCGGGATTCTATATTACACACCAAACTGTTTTTTAATACCCGGGGTTTTGCGAAATGTTAGGATTGGCATCTCTCTCTGACTGGGGTATTGGCCATATTCTTTTATTATCTGCTGTTGTAAGTGTAAGAGGTGTATTGGAAGAATAGTTATTGTTGAGATTCACTCTAACTACATTCTGGTTAAGCCTTGCCAAGTCAAAGTAACGGTCGCCTTCAAATGCTAGTTCTTTTCTTCTTTCTTTAATGATGTCATTTTTAAGCGTAGCACCCGTTGAAACATAGCCGCCAAAAGAAGGATCTCTCTGCTGTGCCACTTGGTTTAATCTTATCAATGCATTTACATCGTCAGAAGTATTTGCATAAGCTTCAGCAAGTATCAATAGTATATCTGCATAGCGAAGAATTTTAAAATCATCTCTTTCATTTGGATCTCCGGCATTACTATATTTCATTACTATTTTAATCGGTTGACTTGATCCGGCTCTTATCCCCGGAACAATCAGGTTTCTCCGTACATCGGTTGCACTATATTGATTGTATAAATCATCTGTGCAGAAAGCATCGCCATAACCTGACTGGTCATAGAAGTAAGCAAGATTATTAATGCCTACGCCGCTTACAGCATCTGTCGATATTTCAAAAATCGTTTCCAGTTTTGAAGAAACAGGAACAGGATTACTCCAATAACTTGCAAAGTTTCCAGCCGTGCTTAATGTATAACCTCCGTTGTTCACTACATCCAAGGCCGCAGTTTTTGCACCGGCATAATCTCCTTTTGTCAGCAGAACTTTTGCAAGCAAAGCTTTAGCTACATACTTTGTTGCATAGGAAGAGTTCTTAGAGCTATTCGTCATCATTGTAAAAGCATCGTTCAGGTCATTCTCAATTTGAGTGTACACTTCTGTTGTAGTGTTTCTTGATGGTTTTAATGAAGGATCATAGCTAAGAACAACCGGTACTCCTTCACCTGTTGGATTTGTAGTAAATGGTTTTGCATAAAGCCGTACAAGATAGAAATACATTAATGCCCTTAATGTTAATGCTTCTCCTTTCATCTGGCTTGAATTAGCTGTGGAAGGAATGCCTGCATTAATTATATTATTCAAACTTAAAATGGCAGTATAAGCATCTGTCCATGTATTGAGAGCATTGGCAAATGTATTAGTGTAGCTATAATTAAGCTCTGCAAGGTATCGGTTACTGTTTATAGCGGCAATGGACACATTGTCTGCCATCAGGTCGCCAACCAATGGAAGAGTTCTTGCTACAAGATCTGCGTCTCGTAAACTTGCATAAGCACCGTTCAATGCGGTCTGCATATCTGATTCGCTGTTTATTGCCAGATCAGATGATATCTGGTCGTAAGGTATCTGATCAAGAAAAGTTTTTTTACAGGAAGAGCAAGTGAATAACACTCCGGCTGTAACTATTATAATTGATTTTATTTTCATAATATAAAATTTAGAGTGATGAATTAGAAACCGATCGTAACGCCAAATGCAATATTCTTTTGTATCAATACCTGAAGATCATTTGTGCCATTAAAGCCCTGCTCCGGATCAAATGTTATGTCCTTGTCAAATGCTTTAGTCCAAAGATTTGTACCTCTCAGGTAAAACGAAACATTACTCATTTTTGCTTTACTTGCAGCAGAAGCAGGTAATTGATATGATAATGTAAGGTCTCTCAGGCGAATGAAATCTCCTTTGTAATACCATCTTGAAGATTCTGCATTTGAATTATTGTTGTTACCATATATATAAATAGGTACATCAGTTATATCACCCGGATTCTGCCATCTCCGTAATTGCTTCTTTATTTTATTAAGTGTGGGAAATGCACCATCACTCCACATTATAAAACCCCAGTTATCATAAACCATATGACCATACTGATAATTAAACTGAGCATTCAGGCTTAAACCTTTGTAAGAAAGGGTAGTACCAAAACTTCCAAAACCTTTTGGCATTGCCTGTCCTATAATATCTCTGAAAGAAGGAAGTACACTTGTTGTCTGATCTTTATTTGCATCAACATACCATAATGGACTGCCATCATCCGGATTAACACCTGCCCATAAACGGGTAAAGAAAGATGACACATTTTCTCCTACTCTTCTTATTTGATTGCCTACTCTTATATCATTACCACCAGGTAATTCTGTTACTTTATTTCTATTTAATGAAATATTGAAATTAACATCCCATGTAAAATTCTTTGTGTGAACAGGAACCCCGTTTAATGCAATTTCCCATCCTTTGTTTTCCATCTTACCAATATTGTCTTTTGCAGAATTAAATCCTGTAGTACGGGAAAGGGGAACATCAAATAACAGATCTTCACTTTTTTTCTTGTACCATTCTATAGTACCGCCTAATCTGTTTTTAAACATGCTGAAATCAATGCCAATATCAAACTGTTTGCTAAGCTCCCATGTAAGCAAAGGATTACCTACTGTATTAGGTCCGCTTCCGGGTAATTGATTATAACTGCTTCCGAATGCATAAGTTCCTCTCCACTCATACGGTGTAACACCTCTATTGTCTCCAGACAAACCGTAGGATGCTCTGAGTTTTAATGCATCAAATATTTCTATATTCTGGAAAAAACTTTCACGGTCAATATTCCAAGCAGCACCGGTTGACCAGAAATTTCCATACCTGTTTTCAGGACCAAACCTTGATGAGCCATCTCTTCTGAAACTTCCAGATAGCGAAACATTTTTATAATTAAATTGAACAATAGAGAATAATGCAGTTTGAGAAAAATCTGCTCTAGCTCCAAAAGCACTGGTAGGTGTGGATGGAGCTGGTAATTGTAACAAAGTTGTGAAAGGCAAACCAGAACCCGTTGCGTCGGTATTAAACTGCTTGGATCGTTGCGACTCATAACCGACTTTAAAATCCATTCCAAGATCTTTACTTTTCAAAAAATCATGGTGGTATTCCAAAAGGTTTGTCCATACCCAATTGGCAATTCTAGTCGTAAGAATATTTATATCACCAGCTCTGGTACGGGCATCTCCAAAAAATGGATTCAGATATTGTTCCTCTTCAATGCCAATATAATCAATACCAAATTTTGTTGACAGTTTCAGGTTTTTTAAAATATTATATTCAGCATTGATGGTGGAAATAGTTTTGATATTGTTGAATAAACCTCTGTCGTATTGTATAATGGCTAATGGATTATAAGCTTGGTTGAAAACGGCTCTGTCAAAATTTACAGTGCCATCATCATTATATGCGTTTTGTGTTGGTAATAAGAAATAGGCTGACAACACTGGGTTACGAAATGCGCCACTCGATGTTGGTGAATTTTGCTGAGTGTAAGAAGCCAGAATATTTACACCAAAGCTAAATTTTTCAGAAGCTTTATGTCGCAGGTTTATATTACCTGAATAGCGTTTAAAATCAGAGCCTATAACAGGAGCTTCTTGTTCAGTATATCCTACAGATGTGTAAAAACTTGTCCGTTGGTCGCCACCAGAAGCAGAAAAATTAAGGTTAGTAAAACCAGCATCTCTGGTTACAAGATCCAGCCAGTCTTCATTATATGGCCTGTTAATGCCAATTGCATCCAATATATTATCAGTTTGTGCTTGCGAAGCACCTGCATTTATCAAACCTTCTCTTGTAAGACTGTAGTATTCATCTCTTGAAAGTGGCTTTGATAAACTTCCTTGATAGGCTACTTTGCCAACACCTCTTTCTACGTCTGCTTTTATTTTAGTTTTTCCGGCTTTTCCTTTTTTAGTTGTTATTAATATTACACCAGCAGCAGCTCGGGAGCCATAAATTGCTGTTGCGGCAGCATCTTTTAATACTGAGATGCTTTCAATATCATTTGGGTTAATGCCTGCCAATGCGTTACTGGTTGTTGAATTCCGGGAAACGTCTCCTGAGGTTACAGGTATTCCATCTACTACATACAATGGGTCATTGTTTCCAGTAACGGAACTAAGTCCACGGATACGGACAGTTTGTGCAGCTCCGGGTTGCCCATTTGCAGAAACTGACTGAAGACCTGGAACTTTTCCCTGCAACATCTGATCAAAAGATGTAAATGGTTTGTTTTCCAATTCTTCACCAGAAACATTTGTAATGGCGCCGGTAATTTTTCTTTTTACCTGTGTGCCATAGGCAACTACAACCACTTCGTCAAGTTTCTTACTTTCAGGACTTAGGCTGATCACATAAGAACTCTGGTTGCTGATTGCAATTTCTTGGCTGGCTTGACCAATGAATGAAATGACAAGTGTCTTTGCATCCTGATCGGCCCGTATTGAAAAATTGCCATTGGCGTCTGTGCTAACGCCATTTCCGGTTTCTTTAATTGTTACAGATGCATTGGAAACGGGATTGCCGTTTTGGTCTGTAACCTTTCCTGTAATTACCCGTTGGGCAAAAAGAATCATTACAGAAAACATACATGTTGTTAAGAGGAGTAATCTTTTCATAAAATAAATTATTTAGTGAATAATGCCTGTTATGGATAAGACAATTGAAAAGAAATATTGCTTCACAGAAATGGATAAGAGTTACTGAGGCATGAATAGTAGAATCTAAAACATTAATATGCGAAAGTTAAATCCTGAATGGTAATTTGAAATTTTACTAACAGTCGTTATTATCTTTTTTATGAGAAAGATGTAAAATCTTGATAAATGATGCAGCAGTTTTTAAAGTATAAAAATCTTGTAAATAACTAGAGTTTGATATTATTGCTGTCTTGCATTATTGTGACTAATTTTTGCCGCTTGTAATTTGTAATTGCCCTCAAACGGATTTTTAATATTAGTTAACAATACTGTTATGTAGTTTTATTGAACGCTATACTACCACCCCAACCACTACTATAGAACAAAGATTTTTTTTGACTAACCTAACCAATTCTGCGATGGCCAGAGATGTGTATATGCGAATAATTTGTATTCCGCTGCTCGGAGTTTTTCTTCCGTTGGTGTCGGGCATCTTTACCTATCGCCTTTACTCAATTAGTTCTATAGTACTTATTAATTTCTATTTTATAGGTACATCTTATCTTATCTGGACAGGCTGCAACTGGATTCATAGTACTCTTCGCTCTGGGCTTTCACCTTTTCAGTCATTACTAAAAAGAATATTGACGGTTTGTATCGCAACTGCATTATATGGATTTTGTATAGGCTGCCTGTCTGCATTGGGCTGGAACCAGTTATCAAGCGAAATATTTAATTGGAACAGTGTTCTGAGTTTTATCCTTGCCTGCACGGTTACTGTTATTGTGTTTACATTGTTATATGAGATATTATTTCTGGGAAAAGAAAGGGAACAGGATAATCAGAAAGTTGATCAACTTAGTAAAGAAAAATCACAGGCCACCTTGTATGCCTTGCAGAACGAAATGGATCCGCATTTCCTTTTTAATGCGTTGAATACGCTGAATCACCTTATTCTTACCGAGCCTGATACAGCTCATTCATTCAATAATAAATTGGCACAGGTTTACAAATATTTTCTTAGCAACAAGAATACTGAATTGATTTCGCTGGCGAATGAACTGAATTTTATTGAAGATTATTATTATTTGCTTCAGTTGCGCTATGGAAGCAAATTGCAATTGGAAATAAAGTTGAACAACAGCTCCAATGAAAATATAACCATACCTCCATGCTCTTTGCAGATACTACTTGAAAATGCAATAAAGCATAATTCCTTTAGCGATGACGATCCTTTGCTTATTCTTGTCACCGTTGGCGATCGTCATATAAAAGTTGTAAATAAAAAGAAACCAAAACCACATTTGATTGAATCAACACATATTGGATTGAATAATCTCAGATCGAGATACAAACTGCTTTTTAATCGAGATATAATTATTAGCCCTGGGAAAGAAAATTTTACGGTGAACCTGCCGGTAATACGGTAATTAAAATTTTTATTATGATAAACGCAATTATTATTGAAGATGAAAAGCCAGCAATGGAATTACTGGTAAAAGCTTTATCAGAATCAGAAAATAGCATTCATATTGACGCTGTTCTTTCTTCTGTAAAAGAAGGAAAAGAGTATATGGCGAACGACCCGGCGGCAGATATTATTTTTAGTGATGTACAGCTAACCGATGGCTATTCATTTGAGATTTTCAAAAATTCAAATTTGAGAATACCGGTTGTTTTTATAACTGGTTTCAATGAGTTTATGATGAATGCATTTGCAAGCAATGGCATAGATTATTTACTGAAGCCTGTTTGTAAAGAAGATATCCAAAAATCGTTGTACAAATATTTTAAGTTGAAGAATCATTTTTCAGAACATGATGACAGGTTAGCTAATTTGGTTCATCATTTTCAAACTCGGAAAAAGAACCGTATGGTTGTTCGAAGGGGGCTGGAACATATAGCTCTTAAAATGGAAGATATTGTTCTAATATATACTGAAAATAAACTGGTGTATCTGTTAGATAATAACGGGAAAAAATATATTGGCGATAAAAACCTTAGTGAACTGGAGCTTGAACTTGACGACACTGTTTTTTTTCGAACTAACAGGCAATACATTGTGAACATCAATTATATAAAAGGATTTAAACCTTATGAGAAAGTGAAACTGTTGGTTGATGTGAATTTGCCAGACTTAAATCATAAAATAATAATAAGCCAGGAACATGCACCTGAATTCCGTAAGTGGATATATGAAGCCTGAAGATAAGAATACAGCCGGAAAACCCGGCTGTATAAAAGAGTTCTTAGTTAAACGCTTACATTGAAATCTCTCAATGCATCATTCAAGCTTGTCTTTAAATCGGTGCTTGGTTTTCGCTTGCCGATAATCAAAGCACAGCCAACACCAAACTCTCCTGCAGGAAATTTCTTTGTATACGAACCCGGAATTACGACACTTCTTGCAGGCACTCTGCCTTTCATTTCTATTGGAGCGTCGCGACTTACATCTATAATTTTTGTGGATTGTGTTAGCACAACATTAGCACCCAACACTGCTTCTTTTTCTACTACTACTCCTTCTACTACAATGCAGCGGCTGCCAATAAAACAACCATCTTCTATAATTACAGGTGTAGCTTGTAATGGTTCTAATACACCGCCAATACCAACGCCACCACTTAAATGAACTCCTTTTCCTATTTGTGCACAACTACCAACAGTAGCCCAAGTATCCACCATCGTTCCTTCGTCAACATAAGCACCAATATTTACATACGATGGCATCAGTACTACATTCTTTCCAAGAAAAGCACCGTATCTCGCAACTGCATGTGGCACGGCTCTTACGCCAAGGTCTTTATAATTTTTTTTCAGCAACATTTTGTCATAAAATTCAAACGGTGCAACATCCCATGTTTGCATTTGTTGAATGCCGAAGTACAGCAATATGGCTTGTTTCACCCATTCATTTACAACCCAACCATTTTCCGATGGAGAAGCAGTTCTCAACCTGCCTTTATCTACTTCTTCGATTACTGCTTTTACGGCATCGCTGTATTTATTATCTTTTAATAATTCTCGGTTGGCCCAGGCTTCTACTATCAAATCTTTCATTATCATAAATTTGATGCGAAAATAAATGTATTTATATTACCAGCGACATTAACACGGATGATCGTCTGTTGCGACAGTTTATCCCGACTTCTTAGCGGGACTCCGTTCATCTTTCTGTTCGTTGTTCAGCAAAATAATCTGCACCTTTGCGATATTATGAATATTGGCTTTGATGCAAAAAGGGCATATCACAATACCACAGGGTTAGGCTATTACAGCCGTACGCTGATTGATTTGCTGTCGAAGCAATATCCGGAGCATTTCTATTATTTATTTAATCCTAAACTTTCAGCAAAGTTTGACTTAAGTGGGGAAAACATACACCAGATTTTGCCCAATGGATTAATCAACAAACTGTTTTCATCTGCGTGGCGAAGCAGTTGGGTTACAAGAGACTTACAAAAGCATAAGATTGATTTATATCACGGCCCAAGCCACGAAATTCCAATGGGAATTGAAAAAACAGGAATAAAGTCAGTAGTCACCATTCATGATTTGATACATGAACGTTTCCCAGAGCAGTATAATCCAATTGATGTAAAAATTTACAGCAAAAAATTTCGCTATGCTTGCAAAAATGCAGATAAGGTAATTGCTATCAGTGAACAGACAAAAAAGGATATCATTGAATTTTATAAAACACCCGATGAAAAAATTGAAGTTTGTTTGCAAAGTTGTAACCCGGCTTTTGCTGTACAGGTTTCGGAGAATGAGAAACAACGGATTGCAACTAAATATGGGTTGCCCGAAAAGTTTTTTCTATCTGTCGGTTCTATTATCGAAAGGAAAAACCTGTTGAATGTATGTAAAGCGATGCTGCTTTTAAAAAAGGAGTTGAATATTCCGTTAGTAGTAATTGGTGAAGGTGGCAAGTACCAACAGAAAATAAAAGAGTTTATATCTGAAAACAGTTTGCAAAACGATATTATTTTTTTATCGGAAAGTGAAAAAGTAAAAGGTGACGCTGAATTTCGCAAGCCTGAAACCTTTGCTGCTATTTATCAATTATCAATTGCGTTGATTTATCCTTCTTTTTTCGAAGGCTTTGGTGCGCCAGTAATGGAGGCATTGTGGAGCAAAGTCCCCGTTATTACTTCAAATGTTTCTTGCTTGCCCGAAGCAGGTGGTGATGCTGCTTATTATGTAGATCCAAACAGCCCTGAAGAAATGGCAGAAGGAATGAAAAGAATTTATAGCGATAAAGAATTGGTGACATCAATGCAGGAAAAAGGTCTCCTTCATGCTTTAAAAACGGCACCAACTATTTATGCAGCTAACATGATGAATATTTATAAAAGTATATGGTGATTTTTGAAAACAATATTGAAGAGTGTTTGAAGGTGTTGCAAAGCGGCGGGTTAATTCTTTATCCTACAGATACGGTATGGGGAATTGGATGCGACGCAACGAATGAAGCTGCAGTAGAAAAAATTTATGCAATAAAGCAAAGGCCTGATAACAAAGCAATGATAGTGTTGTTGACTGATGAAAGGGATGTGCTGAAATATGTTGCAGCTCCTGATTTGCAGGTTTTTGATTATTTAGAAAAAGCTACAAAACCAACAACTGTAATTTATGAAGGAGCAATTGGCTTCGCCGAAAATCTTATTGGAGAAGATGGAAGTATTGCTATTCGCATATGCAAAGATGATTTTTGCAAACACCTTTTAAAAAGATTTCGAAAGCCACTTGTTTCTACTTCGGCAAATATCAGCAGCAAGCCAACTGCCAAAATTTACAGGGAAATTAATCAGGAAATAAAAGACCGGGTTGATTATATCGTCAACTACAGGCAGGATGATGAAACCATTGTTCTGCCCTCATCTGTTATCAAATGGAGTAATGGAAAAGTTGAAGTTATTCGTCCTTAATTCTTGTTCCTTGTATTCCTTGTTCCTTATATCTTGTTAGGATTATCTTTGTAACATTTATGGAAATTAATTGCACAGAAAATGAATTGCTTACAATTAAGAAAGTTGCCAATGCTGCTCAGGCATTGGGAATGGAAGCTTATTTGATTGGCGGATTTGTAAGAGATAAATTATTAGGAAGAGAAACTAAAGATGCAGATTTTGTCTGTGTAGGCGATGGTATTGTACTGGCAAAAGAAGTGGCAAAACAATTTAATCCAGTTCCACAAGTTGATGTATTTAAAACTTTTGGAACAGCTCATATAAAAATTGAAAACGATTTTGATATTGAGTTTGTAGGAGCAAGAAGAGAGAGTTATAACGTTGATTCTCGTAAACCAGAAGTTGAACCAGGCACAATAGCAGAAGATCAAAATCGGCGGGATTTTACCATCAATGCCTTAGCTATTAGTTTAAATAATGCTAACTACGGAAAACTGATAGATCCATTTAACGGTGTGGAAGATTTGAACAATAAAATTATTCGTACACCATTGGACCCATTAAAAACATTTAGCGACGATCCATTGCGAATGATGAGAGCTATTAGGTTTGCATCGCAACTTGGATTTGTAATTGAATCGACAACATGGCAGGGCATAAAAGATAGTGCTAATAGAATAGAAATTATTTCGCAGGAAAGAATTACAGACGAATTAAATAAAATAATTCTTTCTCCCAAGCCTTCTGTTGGTTTTGAGTTGCTTTATAAATCTGGGTTGCTAAAAATTATTTTTCCTCCAATGGTAGATCTTGCTGGAGCTGAATATATAGATGGTAAAGGTCATAAAGATAATTTCTACCACACATTACAAGTGCTTGATAATTTATCAACAAATACAAATGATTTGTGGTTAAGATGGGCAGCTATTTTACACGACATTGCAAAGCCAACCACTAAAAAATTTGAAGAAGGCCATGGTTGGACTTTTCATGGACATGAAGTAGTAGGAGGAAGAATGGTGCCGAAAATATTTACAAAACTAAAGCTGCCTCAGAATGAAAAAATGCGTTTCGTTCGTAAGCTAGTAGAATTACATTTGCGGCCCATTAGTCTTACAAAAGAAAATATTACTGATTCTGCTGTAAGGCGTTTGTTATTTGATGCGGGAGAAGATTTTGATTCACTCATGATGCTTTGTGATGCAGATATTACTTCAAAGAATAAACAAAAAGTAAAAAGGTTTCTGGAGAATTTTCAAATAGTTCGCCAAAGATGTAAAGAAGTTGAAGAAAAAGATCATATAAGAAACTGGCAGCCGCCAATAACAGGGGAACTAATAATGGAAACTTTTGGTTTATCGCCCAGCAAAGAAGTTGGATTAATAAAAGATGCATTGAAAGACGCAATGCTGGATGGTGAAATCGGTAATACGTATGAAGCAGCTTACGATTTTATGCTGCAAAAAGGAAATGAACTTGGTTTAAAGAAGTTCATTTAATGTTGGCGCAACTATTTTAATAAAAATTTTTATGAACAAAAGTAAATAGTTGATAATAGTAACTTTATCTCCTTTCGGATTGGGGCTAAAAGGAGAAATTTTAAATGCACACTTTTAAAGGTTATTAAATCTTAATTCTTAAATTTGTGGTATGGCAATTTTAAAATTCAGAGTTTATTTTGAGGAAGATGAAAGTGTGTATCGAGATGTTGTGATACGACACAATCAGTCTTTTTTTCTTTTGCATGAAACAATCCTGAAGTCATACGAGTTTGATTCAAAGCATCAGGCTACGTTTTTTCGCAGTAATGACCATTGGCAAAGAGGTAAGCAGATTTCATTAGAATCATATGAGGATGTTGAGTATAAAGCACCTCCATTAATAATGGCCGACACTACAGTGGGCTCGGAAATTAGAGATCCAAATCAGCGATTTATTTATGTGTATGATTTTAATAAAGGTTGGACTTTTCATGTAGAATTGATTAATGTTTCAAAAGAAGAAAATCCAAAAATAACTTACCCTTCCACTTCAAGAGTAGAAGGAATTGCACCAAGCCAATACGGCACTAAAGGTTTATTGGGTGAAAAATTTGCAGACATTGAGGAAAAATATGACCTTACACAAGCTGGAAATGGATTTGGCGAAAAGGATGAAGATGGAGAAGATACAGGAGTGGAAGACGAGGTAAGTGGGGAAGAGGAAGAAGAAGTTTAGTAAATCATTTGATATATAAATTAACCCCGGCCTTTTATCCGGGGTTTTTATTGAGCAGCATGTCATCAAATAAAAAAATAATTATTGTTGTCGGGCCAACGGCTGTAGGTAAAACAGCAGTGGCGATTCAAATAGCCAATCATTTTGATACAGAAATTATTTCGGCCGATAGCCGCCAATGTTATAAGGAATTAAATATAGGTGTAGCAAGACCTTCGGTTGATGAACTAAATACAATAAAACATCATTTCATTGCCTCTCACTCAATTCAAGATGAAGTAACAGCAGTGGATTTCGAGCAATATGCGTTGCAAAAAGCGGAGTTACTATTTCAAAAACATGATGTGGCAGTAATGGTTGGAGGTACTGGTCTTTATATTAAAGCATTTTGTGAAGGTTTGGATTCAATTCCGGATATTGATGCAACAGTTCGACAGCAGATAATAACTAACTATGAAGAAAAAGGAATTAGTTGGTTGCAAAATCAATTGCAAGAAAAAGATTCCGCATATTTCGAAGCAGGCGAAATGAAAAACCCACAGCGTATGATGCGGGCATTGGAAGTAATTGAAAGTACTGGTAACTCAATTATATTTTATCGCAAGGGCCAAAAGTTAGAAAGAGATTTTTCTATTATCAAGTTAGGATTAGAATTACCAAAAGAAAAATTAGTGGAACGGATAAACAGGAGAGTAGATATAATGATGGAAGAAGGGCAGTTGGATGAGGTGAAAAGTTTAGCAGCGTTTAAAAACGTTAATGCATTACAGACTGTAGGTTATACTGAGTTATTTGATTACCTCGATAATAAAATGTTACTGGAAGAAGCAATAGGACGAATTAAAATATCAACCCGACAGTATGCTAAACGGCAACTTACCTGGTTTAAAAAGGATACAGCTATAAATTGGTTTCGTCCAGATGAAGCTGATGAAATAATCAATCAGATTAAATAAAAAAAGAACCCCATTCGTAAAACAAATGGGGTTTCTGATTATATAAGCAATTGGTTATGGGAATATTCCTAACTCTGCATAGCTGGTGCCAACTTTATTGATAGCAACAACATACGCCGCAGTACGCATATCTGGAATGGTTGGGTCTTCCAGCCATTTATTCATAATCTCATTGGTAGCCGTAATCATTGTTTCCTCTAATCCACTATAAACAAGATCTACTTCATCTGGTCCATGCATAATGAATTCTCTTTCATTATCTCTTACTTTTTTTCCGCTTAATTCTTCTATTTGACCAAGAATATGTGTGTTAAGATTTTCTGTAAATCTTTTCTCTAATCGACCATAGCGAACATGGCTCAGGTTTTTCAGCCATTCAAAATAAGAAACTGTTACACCTCCTGCATTTAGGTACATATCAGGAACTACCAATATGCCTCTCTTTATAAATTCTTCATCTGCTTCAGGAGTTAATGGTCCGTTAGCAGCTTCGCCAATTATTTTTGCTTTTACTCTTGGCGCATTTTCTTTGTTGATAACATTTTCCAGTGCTGCAGGTATTAAAATGTCACATTCCATTTCTAACGCCTCACCATTTTTTTCGAAATTAGTTGTACCCGGAAAATTTAATATTGAGCCAGTAGCTTTTCGGTGATTAAAAACTGCGTCAATATCAATACCTGCATCGCTCCAGATAGCACCTTCATATTCTGCAAGGCCAACAACTTTAGCACCTGCATCTTGAAAAAATTTAGCTGAATGATAACCTACATTTCCTAAGCCTTGTACTACAACTCTTTTGCCTTCTACACCTGTAGTAAGCCCAAGCTTGTCCATTACTGTTTTTGTATTACAAACTTCTCTAAGTCCAAAGAAAACGCCAAGTCCAGTTGCTTCTCTACGGCCACGAACACCACCTTGAGTAACAGGTTTTCCGGTAACGCAACCAGCAGCATCAATTTCACCCGGATGCATAGCAGTATATGTATCTAATATCCAGGCCATTTCTCTTTCACCGGTTCCATAATCAGGTGCCGGAACATCAGTACCCGGACCAATAAAATTTTTCTTTATTAATTCAGCAGTATATCTGCGGGTAATTTTTTCTAACTCGTAGGTTGTATAATTTTTTGGATTTATTTTAATGCCACCTTTACCACCACCAAAAGGAACATTAACAATGGCGCATTTATAAGTCATCAATGCCGCCAATGCCATTACTTCATCCTGATTTACGGCTTCGCTAAAGCGAATACCTCCTTTGCAAGGTGTTTTGTGATGTGAGTGTTGCACACGATAGGCTTCTATTACTTCAATGTTACCATTATCTCTTTTTACAGGAAACCGCATACGGTAAACGGCATTACATGCCTTAATCTGGCAAAGAATACCTTCATCCCATTTAGTGTGTTTGGCAGCTTTATCGAAACTTTTTTCTACGGCTCCAAAAAAACTGTAGTGTTGATCTGACATGAGTTCTTTTTTTTTGTTTAGCAATCGTTATTATAAATGCAAGGTAAGGTTTACAAGGATATATAGCTAACCTGTTATGGGATCAATTTTCTTTTTCTAGCTTACTGATTTTTCTGTCCAACCTTACGATATATAATATTAGACCGAAAAGAATAGTAAGCATAACTGCTACCACCACATAGATTCTGCCATTGCTGCGCATTGTATCAGCCATTCCTACTTCTTTTTCTTGTGCAAATGTTGCAAGGGTAGAAAGCAACATAAAGACAAGCATTGTGCAGTTCCTAAAAAATCTTATCATGACATCAGCTTTTTTTCTTTTAATAAGGCAATTCTTATTTTCAATGTAGTAATCCAAACACCCAGTAATGTCCAACCGATTACGGCGGGATAAAAAACCATTCTCATATTGCCGCTAATATCATTCTTTACATCTAAAGCAGGATTGCCTTCATTTCCGGGATGCAGACTAGGTAATATTCTTGGTAATATCCAGATGGCAGGGAAAAGCATAGTGTAAGCAAAAATGTTATATACAGCACTTACTCTTGCTCTTTTATCCATATCCTGAATTGAATCTCTCAGAATTAAATAAGCGAAGTAGACTAATAAAGCAATGGCTGCACCAATCAACTTTGGATCTCTTGCAATACTGCTGAATGAACTATAAGCTGGTTTGTTAGGATCTGCCCAAGTGTAGGATGCCCAAATAGCTCCGGTTATATAACCTAAAATGCCGAATACAATTCCCATGATGGCGAACTGACGGGCATAAATATCATATTTAATATTCAGTGTTCTAAGATATTTGATTGCATTTACTACAGAAATTGTAAACAAAATCATCATGGCAAACCACATACAAACATGGAAATATAAATTGCGGATAGTTTCTTGTAAAGGAGCCAAAGCAGGCACTTTTAATAATAAGCCGGCTGTAAATGTATAAATCAGCAAGAGAACAGCTGTTATCTTCCACCAAGGCTTGTACATATAGTTTTTTGCTTCTGTCATCTTGGGGCTGGTTGAGTTTGCCAGCCGGATAAATATGATAGCAAAAATAAGGGGAAAAGAGAATATACAATTGAAGAATAAAGGATTGAAAGTTGAAATTGAAAATTACTGTTCTTAATTTTCTAAACTTTTAAAGCTTTTTATAAAAACTATTTAAAAAACATTTAATCTTTCCAGAGAAATGGGAACAGAATTACTGCTAACAGAATAACCATTATATCTAAAGCTATTAATAAAAGAACAGTTGTTGGCGATATGGTAAGTAACGGAGCAAATGCAGCATTGGATAATTTCATCAATAAGATGATTTGTGGAATAATTATCGGAAAACCTAATACAGCCATTATTGCAGCATTTTGCTGTGCCTTTGCAGCTATTGCAGCAAGAAAGGTAAAAACAAGACTGAGACTCCAGCCGCCTAATAAAACCAAACCAATAAACTGTCCAGCCTTTTGCATCGGATTGCCTAAAAAGAGAGTAAATAGCAGCAGGCTTAATAAACTCATCGCCAGCATCAGTATTGAATTGAAAAGCAACTTGGCCAATACAAAATTCGCAGGGCTTGTAATGGAATAGAAATAAAGCATACGTCCACGGCTTTCCTGTAAAAAACTTTTTGCCACGGCATTGATGCAAACAAATAATTGGATAACCCAGAATAAACCATTCCACACCTTGCTTTCGGGTGTATCCATGGCATTGAATAAAACAAAAATGGTGGCTCCAATATATAAAAGGACACCATAGAAACTGTACTGTTGCCGAATTTCAAGCAACAGTTCTTTTTTAAACAAAGTGAATATGTGGCGGGCAGCTGTAATAAATTCAGGTTTGTGCGAAAATACAGATAACTGCTCTTTGCACCATTCTTTAAAGTTCTAAATTGCACTCAAATTATAGAAATGAAAAAAATACTTTATTCTTTGATGTTGATTGGGTTATTTACCGGAGTTATAACTACGGAATCATGTCAATCATCCAAGAATTCGACAGCAACAAAAATGCTGAAATTTAATTTTGAAAAGGGGAAAGGCTATGATTATGAAATGACGATGAATATGGATCAGAATATAATGGGTCAGAAGATGAAAATGGATATGTCGACCTATTATTCGATGGATGTGTTGGAAGATGACGGAGATGTAAAAACTGTTACTTCAACTTACGATAGGTTTAAAATGAATATGGGTATTGCCGGAATGAATATAGAGGTTGATTCTGACAAACCATTAGCAAGTTTTGGTACAGATGAAGATGGTAATGACCCTATGAAAATGCTTAACGGATTGCTGGGTGCAATTAAAGGCAGACAGTTTACCATGAAGATTAATGCTGAAGGGAAAGTGCTTGAAGTAACTGGTTTTGAAGATATGGCAAAATCAATTGTCGATTCTTTAGGTATAGAAGGAACAAAAGGTCAGCAAATGATTGCACAGTTTAACAAGCAGTTTAATGGGGAAAGTATAAAAGATCAGTTTGAAAGGGTTCTTTATATCTTCCCTAATAAAGTGATAAAAGTTGGCGATAGTTGGGAGAAAAAATCTTCGTCTTTAGGGATTGCAAAAGGAGAATACAATTCGGTCTATACTGTTACAGATATTGAAGGAGATATGGTAACGCTGGATGAAAAAAGTACAATTAAAGCTGATGAAGGTGCTAAAATGAATGGAAAGATATTAAGTACACTAATTGTTGATAGTAAAACCGGTCTTGTCGTTTCAGCAGATATGGATATGACGATAACTACTGAAGCCGAAGGTCAATCATTTGATTTAAAAGCTAAAACAAAAATAAAAGGCAAAGCAAGATAATGTCATCAAATAATTAAAATCAATGTCTCCAAATAGGAGGCATTTTTTATTTTGTATCGTAACATTTTCTGCATCTTGGCTCATACACATCCGTTGCGCCAAGCATTACCTGGTCGTCATTTGGAATTTTCCGGTAGGAGTAATTAGCCATATTGCCACATTGCATGCAAATGGCATGAAGCTTTGTTACATAATCCGCCTTTGACATTAAAAAAGGCATTTGACCGAAAGGGTTGCCGAGGTAATCCATATCAAGGCCGGCAACAATTACACGAATGCCTCTGAAAGCCAGCTCATCACAAACGTTGGCAATTTCATTATCAAAAAATTGAGCTTCATCAATGCCAATAACGTCTACATCGCTTGCCATTAACAGTATTTTCTGCGAATTGTCAATCGGCGTTGAATGAATGGCAGTAGCATCATGCGAAACAATTTTTACTTCATCATATCTTACATCAATGGCTGGCTTGAAAATTTCGACTTTCAGATTGGCAATTTTTACTCTTTTTAGCCTACGGATTAACTCTTCTGTCTTACCGCTGAACATGGATCCGCAGATAACTTCTATACTTCCTCTGCGTTCGCCACTAGTATTAGGTTCAATAAACATTGTTAAGATTTGTTATGAGTGTTGGGTATTTGATTTTATTGGCAAACAGTTTGTAACTTTAAAGCATTACAAATTGCAGGCTGTAAATATAAATCAATGGAACGAATTGAATCTCTCATCAATAAATTAAAAGAACAGTTTGATCAAAAAGCTGATCCGGCTTTAATGTTGGGTACATCTCAGCTATTACAGTTTGAACTAACCAAATTGAAAACCAATGATCATTATAGTCTTGGTACTCCAAAAGTTGCGGTAGTGCTGCCTTCGTCCCATTTAGCGCCAATATCAAATGGAGAACATGAAAAATATGCGCCAAAGCCGACAGAAAAAAATTCAGCAATAAAAGAAGTAAAAGAAACTTTACTTGTTGATAACGGCTCCGTCTCTGTAATTCAAAAAAACGGTCAATTGGATATGACATTTGATCCGATGAAAGAGATACCTACACTTTCGCATCAGCCAAAAGAGATAAACGATTCAGGACTTAGCGAACTTTCGATGAATGACAGATTAAAACAGGTAAAACCTGAAATTGTAGAGAGATTAAAAGAAACTCCAGTAAAGGATTTACGCAAAGCAGTAGGAATTAATGACCGCTTCCATTTTATCAATGAACTTTTCCGGGGCGATGAAAATATGTATGAACGTTGTATTAAGACAATCAACAGTTTTAGCATTTATGCCGAAGCCGAGTATTGGATTACCAGAGAATTAAAAGTAAAGTTGGGTTGGAACAATGACAATACAACCGTTCAGCATTTTGATCAGTTGGTTAAGAGACGGTTCTCCTGAATGTAATGAGTAATTTTTTCGGTCGCACCTTTATTTGATTGTACAAATTTTCTTGAGTTCTCACACCTGTAATTATATTCTTCCTGATTGATAAATAATGCGCTGATTAATTCTGTTAGCATTTCACCATTTCTTTTCTCATCAGTAAAAGGTAATCCGCCACCTGCTTTTACTAATTCTACAGCCTCAGCATATTTATGATAATAAGGTCCAAATAGAACAGGCTTGCCATATACAGCGGCTTCCAAAACATTGTGCACACCACTTGATTTTAAACCACCACCAACATATGTAATAGTTGCGTATTTATAGATACTGGAAAGCATTCCAATATTGTTAATAATAAGAACATTCTTATCGGCTGTTAGTTCATTTGTTTCATGTAAATCAGAAAAGAAAGTACAATCTGGAAAAATTACTTTAATAGATGAGAGATGTTTCTCATCTATTTCATGTGGTGCAATAATCAGCTTTATTGATGGGTTATTGATTGCTAAAAATGCCTTTTGTAATGCCAATTCATCTTCTGGCCAAGTACTTCCAGCGATAACACATTTTTTATCGCCAACAAATTTTTCAATTTCAGCAATATTTATTGAAGAGGCAGCAATTTCAATCACACGGTCATATCTTGTATCTCCAGCCACTGAGCAATGAAGATTCAGATCAAGTTCGTCAATCATTCGTTTTGATTCTTGGGTTTGCACAAAAATGTGATCAAACATCGAAAGCATCTTTCTGTATAAATTGCCGTACCATTTAAAAAAGATCATGTCTTTTGTAAACAATGCAGAAATGAGTAGTAGTGGGATTTTACGCTGATTTATTGTTTTCAGGTAGTAAAACCAATATTCATATTTTACAAATAGTACTAGCTTGGGTTGAACAATATCTAAAAATCGACTTGCATTTTTTGTGCCATCCATTGGTAAATAAAAAACCCATTCTGCACCAGCATAGTTTTTTTGCACTTCATATCCTGAAGGAGAGAAAAAAGTCAGTAGGATTTTATGCTCTTTGTATTGTGATCTTAGATTTTCAATTACCGGACGACCTTGTTCAAATTCGCCCAATGAAGCACAATGGAACCAGATAACTTTTGCATCAGCAGGTATTGCTTTTTCTAATCTGCTAAAAATTTCTTTTCTGCCGTACACCCATTTTTTGGCCTTTGAATTAAACATTGCTTTGATGCGGGCAGCAACACCGAATACCCAAAGAAAAATATTGTAAAGGAATAATGACAGATGACTGGTTTTTAATATTCAGCAAATGTAAAAGCATTCGGGTAAACTACCCTTATTTTACTATTTTTGCCGCACTTAAAATAAGTTCAATTTATGCGGCCTATTCAAATGGTAGATACGAAAACACAGTATCAGAAAATTAAAAAGGAGGTGGATAGTGCAGTCATTGAAGTGATGGAAAGTTCTGCCTTCATTAATGGTAAAGCAGTTAAGGACTTTACGGCAAATCTAAATACATATATAGGCGCAGAGCATACAATCCCTTGTGCTAATGGCACGGATGCTATTCAAATTGCATTAATGGCTTTAGGATTAAAACCGGGTGATGAAGTGATTACTCCATCCTTTACTTATATCGCCACAACAGAAGTCATTGCTTTGTTGAATTTAACTCCTGTATTTGTAGAAGTAAATCCTGATACTTTTTGTATTGATCCCGCAGCTATCGAAAAAGCGATTACGCCAAAAACAAAAGCCAT
>Ga0138256_10000579_pt1 | contig 40305 bp, 41 predicted proteins | sample KNB2016incub_MG_FD_105486 | JGI IMG/M metagenome (GOLD analysis project Ga0138256, IMG submission 105486) | Active sludge microbial communities from wastewater in Klosterneuburg, Austria - KNB2014incub_MG | ecosystem: Engineered > WWTP > Activated sludge > Unclassified | place: Austria... | reverse complement strand
GCCGCCACGCGCAGCACCCGGTCCGGCTCTTGCTCGGGGCCGCAGCCAGAAAGCAGCAGAATGAGCCAGAGGGCGCTACCATTGTCGCGCCCGATGTACCCGCAGCTCTTTGGCAAGTACGTGCTCGAGCGAGAGATCGCTGCGGGGGGCATGGCCAAGGTCCTGGTCGCCACCTTACGCGGTGCGGTGGGGTTCGAGAAGCGCCTGGTGGTCAAGCAGATCCGCCCCGAGCTGGCCTCGGACGAGGCCTTCGTGAAGCGCTTCGTCGAAGAAGCGAAGACCGCCGTCGAGCTCGGACACCCCAACATCGTACCGGTCTACGAGCTGGGGGTCGAACAGGGCGTCTACTACATCGCCATGGAATTCTGCGAGGGCGTGACGCTCTCGGAGGTCCTGAACGAGACCGGCACGCTCTCGCCCGAAGAGGGGGCCTATCTGGGCATCGAGATCTGCCGCGCCCTCGACTATGCGCACCGGCGCGCCAGCATCGTGCATCGCGACGTCACCCCGCGAAACGTCATGCTGGACGAAGAAGGCGCGGTCCGGATCATCGACTTCGGGATCGCCGCCCCCGTGACCTTGCCGGACGCCGGCGTTCAGCGCAGCGACCTGTTCGGCACGCCAGGGCACATGGCGCCGGAGCAGATCGCGGGCGAGGCGCTCACGCCCGCCACCGACGTGTTCGCGGTCGCCGCTCTGCTGATCGAGGCGTGGACGGGCCAGCCGCCGTTTCGTCGGAGAACGCCCGCCGAGTGCCTGAAGGCGCTCGACGAAACCCCGCCGCGCATCGGCCAGGTCGTGCCCGAGCTCGAGCCGCTCTCCGAGCTCTTGGCCACGGCCGTCGCCACCAAGCCGGCGGACCGCCCCCAGAGCGCAGAGCAGCTCGCGCGCCCGCTGCGCGAGTTCGTGAAGACCGCCGATCTGGGCGACGTCTCGCGACGCATCGGCACGCGCGTGCGCCGCGTCCGCCGCAAGCTCTTGGCCTCGAGCCCGTGGCTGCTCAGTGCGGCCGATCCCGAGCCGCAGCCCCTCGAGAACGTCCTGGTCACGCGGCGCGCCCCGAGTATCGGCGACACGCAGACCTTCGCCGTTCGCAACGATCTGGTCGAGTGGACGCGCAAGCTCCCGAGCGTGCCGCCGCCCCCCGACGACGTGGTGGTCGAGCCTTCGCCCCCGAGCGAGGCGATGTCCACCCGCCCGATCGCCAGCCTGACGCAGGAAGAGCCCGCCCCCGCCACGGCCCGCGAAGAGCGCCACTCCGAGCCCAACCGCGCCGCACGGCCGCTGGTCACGCTGGCCGTGGTCGGGGCCGTGGCCGCCGCGGTGTGGTGGGGCGCTCGCTCGCCCGTGCCTGCCGATCGGCCTGGTCCTGCGCTCGGGGGGGCCTCGGCCACGGTCAGCGTCTCGGCCGTCCCGCTCTCACCCTCGACGCCCCCGTCGGCGCTGCCCAGCACGTCGGCCGTTCCTGACCGCCCGCCGGTCCGCCCTTCGGCCCACGCGACCAGCGCCGTGAGCGGCGCCGTCGAGCCCGGTGCGCGCGCGCTGCTCACGCTGTCCGCCGAGCCGCCCAGCGCGGTGAGCGTCGGCGGCAAATCGTACGGCACCACGCCGGTCTCGGGTCTGCAGCTCCAGCCTGGCAGCTACTTCGTCAGCTTCGAGAACGCGACGCTCGGGCTCCGGACCGGTGCGCAGGTGACGCTCAGCCCGGGTGCGAAGCGCAGCGTGCACGCCGACTTCACGGATCAGTCCCCGCGGGTGATCGTGCGCTGATCGCGAGGAGCCCGTTCTGGCGGAGCGCTTCGTAGAGCGCGATGGCCACCGCGTTCCCCAGGTTGTGCGATCGCACCTCGCCCAGCGTCGGAATGCCGACCACCGAGTCGCGGCGGGCCGCGATCAGCTCGGGCGCCAGCCCCACGCTCTCTTTGCCGAACACCAGGGCGTCGCCGAGGCGGTAGTCGACCTCGAGGTAGCTCCGCTCGGCCTTGCCGCTGAACAGCCAGGTCCTTGGCGCCCGGATGGCCCGCTCGGCCGCCTCGAGGTCTGGATGCTGGTGGACCTCGACCAGATGCCAATAGTCCAGGCCCGCCCGGCGGACCGCGTGCTCGTCGATGCTGAACCCGAGGCGCCCCACCAGGTGGAGGGGGCAGCGGGTGGCGGCGCAGGTCCGGGCCACGTTTCCGGTATTCGGCGGGATCTCGGGCTCTACCAGCACGACGTGGAACGGCCGGTCGTGGATCTGGCCTCGGAGGCGGGGCTCGTCGCCGGGCATGGGCGGCGAGCTTAGGCCGGGTGCCGCTTCTCGGCCATAAGGCCGGCCGTCAGCCCCCGAGCTTGACGATGATCCCAGCCGGCAAGTAGCCTCGCCCGGCGGAGAGTGCGGTGGGAATCAAGGCTCACTATGCAGCGGTAGCTGCTGGAATTTTCGTAAGCGTGGCTGCTTCGGTCGCGGCCGCGGAGCCCATGGACCCTGCGCTCGAGCGCCTGGTCACGGACGCGCGTTGCCGAACGGACGCCGGCGAGTGGGTCGACGACCCCACGACGATGGCGCAGCTCACGCAAGACACCGGTCGGGCGTGGTGCAGTCCCGACCACAAGGCGTTCAAGCGGCTGATCAACCAGTTCGGCTTCGCCCTGGCGCCCACGGCGATGCACTCGGCGCGGACCACGGGTTTCGGTGGCTTCCACCTGTCGGTCGAGGCCGACTACACCAAGATCGACTCGGGGGCCGACTACTGGAAGCGCGGCACCCAGGGCAAGATCGACCCCAACACCAAGAAGGCGTCGATCAAGAACAAGAGCCCGTCCGACATCTTGTCGCTCTACTCGCTCAAGATCCGGAAGAGCTTCGGCTTCGGTCTCGAGGTCACCGGCCAGGTGGGCTTCATGCCCAACACCAGCATCGTGTCGGGCGGCGCCGACGTGCGCCTGTCGCTGCTGGAAGGGTTCCGCAGCGGCCTGCCCGGCATCTTGCCCGACCTGGCGGTCGGCGGCGGGGTTCGCACCATCACCGGCACGCCGCAGTTCCAGCTCACCGTCGCGGGTCTCGACGCGCAGATCTCCAAGCCGCTGCCCATCGCCGACTCGTCGGTCATCACCCCGTACTTCGGCTACCAGTACCTCTGGATCTTCGGCGATTCGGGGCTGGTCGACCTCACCCCGGCGACCGACGCCGTCGGATACTGCAACTACGGCGGCGCGAACCTGCCGGGCAATGCCGACCCGACCAAGCCGGGGCTGTACGACGGGCAACCGATCTGCGCCGGCGGGTCGCCGCTCGACTTCAACAACAACGTCGTGTTCAAGAAGGTGCGCCTCGAGCGGCAGCGCCTGCTGCTTGGCCTGAACTACCGCTACGAGATGGTCATGGTCGGTGGCCAGTTCATCACCGACATCGTCGATCCGGCAGACGCGCAGAACTCCGACGGCGACAAAGAAGACCTCGATGGCACGCCGCGCCAGTGGACGATTGCCCTCGAAGTCGGCGCGATGTTCTAGAGCAGGGCCAGCGCAACCATCGTCGTGCCGAACGCGCCGCAGGCAACCAGCGCCAGCGCGCTTGCGACCCACATTGCGCGGCGCGACGCCTGCGTCGACCCCTCGTCGTCCAGTTGATAGGCGCCGCGCAAGAACGCGCGGGTCGCGAGCCGCGGAACCGTCAGCGACATCGGGACGGCCCGCCGCGCCGCGCCGAAGCCGTCGGTGATGGCCAGCATGCCGATGCCCGCGGGCAAGGTCACCAGGTCCCAGCCGCACGAATAGAGCCCGAACCGCAGGCTACGGCGGGTTCGCGAGCGAGCGCCGGCGCGCCGCGCGCCGAAATCGAGCCCCAGGCCGTGCAGCGCGTGCAGCACGACCATCAGCAGCGCCAAGCCCGGCATGCCGAAGCCGAGCAACCGCCCCAGCCAGGCCCGCAGCCACGGGTCGCGCCCGATCGAGTCGAGCAGCCAGGGAGCAAAGGCGAGCACCAGCGGAACGGCGACCACCGCCATGCCCGCCACCGCCAGCCCCTCGGCCAGCAGGGCGAAGCGCAGCGGGGGGCCGAGGTCGCCGTCGGGCAGGGCGCCGAAGAACTGCTCGGAAGACAGGGTCGAGAGCTTGGCCGTGCCCCACAGCCGACCGGGGGCCGAGCCGGGCCGCTCCCAGGGCACGATGGCGACGATCTTGGAAGTCTGGGTGGTCTCTTCGAGCTGGCACCCGCCCAGGCACGAGGGATCACCGCACCACGCGCAGACCACCGCTGCGGGCACGTCGATCAGCTCGAGCGCGGGATCGCTGTCCGCGTCGACCGCCGACTCATGCTGCTCCGCGGACCCCCACGGAGCGCTACGTGCTCCAGCCTTCCGCACCCCCGAGCGCTAGCACGTTTCCGCGACCCCGGCGAGCGCGCGAGTCAGTGCAGGGTCTCGCCGGCGCTCGACTCGCGCTGGCGTCGCCCCCGGTCATCGCGCCAGGGAACCGCCGGCAAGTCATCCAGCCTGCCGCCGAACCGGGCAGCGAACGCCATGGCAGCCAGCGACACCGCGGCGCTCGCGTAGATGCCGAACCCCCAGGCGAGCTCTACCGGGCGCAAGCGGCTGCTCTGCGGCGGAAGCGAGAGCATCATTCCGACCTCGATGAGCGTCAGCGCTGCGAAGGCCACGCTGACGATGCGCACGCCCCGCATCTTGGCGATGGTGCGCCGAGTCCACACCAGCGGGATCAGGATGAACCAACCCACCGCGCCGCCCCAGAGCCAGCCCGCGCGCCCCCGCGCCAGGTCGAAGCCCGACAGGGTCATGTCGCTCGGGGCCGACACGACCACCCAGGGCAGGAAGAAGGCCACCAGGCCCAGCACTGCAAGGACGAGCAGGGCCCCACGCCCGCGACCGAAATAGGACCAGGCCAGCGGGCGGTGCTCGGGGGGCACGACTTGACCCTCTTCGACCTCGTCCGAAAGAACGTCCAGGCTGGGGGGCAGCTTGGACATCGACTCGAGAGAAACCCCGCATTCGGGGCAGTCGCTCGCCTCCCCGTGGGGGAAGAGCTGCCGGCAGAAGGGGCAAGCCATCAAGCGGGCCACGGCCAGAGCATATCCCATCGCCCTGGACCGACACCGCGGGGGCGCTCCGGTTCCCAGGGTGACATTTGGCGCGGTTTGGCTACACCTTGGGCCCCCCGGTCACCATGCTCTCTCGGATCGCAACACAGTTCGGGCTGCCGGCCGAGGCGCCGCACCTGAAACAGGCGCTGACCCACCCCAGCTTCGCCAACGAGCAGCGCGGCGAGCCGGACAACCAGCGCCTCGAGTTTCTGGGCGACGCGGTGCTCGGGCTCTGCGCCAGCCAGCTTCTGTACGAGCGCTTCCCCGAAGCGGACGAAGGCTCGCTCACCCGTCTGCGAGCGCGGCTGGTGAACGCCGACGCGCTGGCCGCATGGGGCCGCGAGAGCGCCGTGGCCGAGGCCCTGCTGCTGGGCAAAGGCGCAGAGTCGAGCGGGCTGCGCGGCAGCACCAACGTCCTGGCCGACGCCGTCGAAGCCCTGGTCGCGGCCACCTATCTCGACTCGGGGCTCGAGGCCGCACGCAGTGCCTGCGAGCGGATCTTGATTCCGCAGCTCGAGCAGCTGGACGCGGGCGCGACCCGTGATCCGAAGAGCGAGCTGCAAGAGCGCGTTCAGGCCCTGCGCGGCGACACCCCGCGCTACGAGGTGGTCGAGACCGGCGGCCCCGCCCATGACCGCTGGTTCGAGGTGAGCGCGCTGGTGGGCGCCAGGGAGCTCGGCCGGGGTCGCGGCCGGTCGAAGCGCGCCGCCGAGTTTGCTGCGGCCCGGGCGGCCCTGGCCAGCCCCAGCTGGACCGAGAAGGAGGAGGCATGACAAGGCGAAACCTGCTTGCGCTGGGCGTTGCGCTGCTCTTGGTGGCGACCCCGGCCCTGGCCGGCAGCTACCTCGACCGGCTCTCGCTGCTGATCACCGGCGCCAGCACCGACTCGGAGTACCTGCGCGCGCGCCTCACGGATCGAGAGCTCGCGCGCGTGGTCCATACCTCTGCCGAGGCGCGCGTGAAGGCCGCCAGTGTGATGACGGTGCCGAAAGAGATTGCGCAGGCGCACCCGCACCTGCTGCTCGTGCTCGAGAATCACGAGCGCGCTGCCGAGGCCGCCAAGGACGGCAACCCGCAGCGCTTCCTGGTGTATCACCAGCGCGCCCGCGACGAAGAGCGCGTGCTCCGCGGCGTGCTCAAGCAGCTCGGGTTTCCGCTGCCCGGCAAGTGACGTTCAGCGCAGCCCGCGCTCGTCGCGCTGCGGGGCGCCCGGGTTCCTCGCCCGGTGGCGCGGGATCACCCCGGGCCGCTGGCGTGCGCCCACGTCGCCCGAAGGGTCCACGTTGACGTAGCTCAAGAGCTCGTAGCTCACGTTCTTGACCATCTCGCCCTCGAGCTTCTTCGCGAGCTCACTGGACTGGCTGGCGACCTTGTCGCGCGAGAGCACCTGGCGGATCGCCGGGGCCTCTTGCGCCAGCGTGCGGTTGACGGCCTCGAGGCTGCCGCGGCGCCAGACCACGGCCCAGTTTTCGCCCTCTTTCACCGGCTCGGGCACCAGCTCGCCGTCTTTCACCTTGTCGGCCGCCGCGAACAGACCGGGGTCGACCCGCAGCTGCGGCATCTCGGTCTGGCCGTCGGGTGACACGAAGCCCAGGTCGCCGTCGCGCATGGAGGTGGACTTGTCGACGGAAGCCTCGCGCGCGGACTTGTTCCAGCGCTCGGCGGCGGTGACCTCGTTCGCTTTGACCTCGCTCAAGATCTTCTTCGCCGCGGCCTCGTCGCGCACCAAGATGCGCCACAGCTTCACGCGGCGCGGCGTGTTGAAGCGGTGCCGGTTCTGATCGTAATAGGACTTGATCTCGTCCGGCGTGACGCTGTTGGCCGCCTCGCGCAGCTCGCCCTCCATCGCCTGGCGCAGCGTGTCCCGGATGCGGTCGCGCGTGGCGGGCTGCTTCTCGAGCTCGCGTCGGCGTGCTTCTTCCACCTGAAGCAGCTCCGGAACCAGGACCGTCTCGACGAACTTCTTCTTGATCTCGTCCGGCGCCTTGCCGAACTGCGCCAGCTGGAAGACGGGGATGGCGCCCAGGCGACGCTCGACCTCTGCCACCGTCAGCGTGCTCGACCCCACGGTCACAGCCACGTCGGACTTGCCCGCCGGCTCGGAGGGGCTCTGAGCGACGGCGGTGCTGGCGAGCAGGGCCAGCGCCAGGGCAATCGGGTGGCGCATGGGACCCGACCTTCTTAGAAGACCCCTCGAGGCTCGGCAAGCCACGGCTCACGTTTCCGCGCGGCGCCGCTTTGCCGGTGGCCCGACCACACCTGCGCGCTTCAGCACTTCTTCCGTGATTCCGAGGAAGGCATACGCCTCTTTCGGAAAGCCGTAAGCCCGGTGCAGGCGGCCCAACGTCTCGAGCAGGCGCGCGTCGGCGCTCGGCGCCGGCCGCGGGCGGCAGACCTTGCGAATGCTGGCCGCGCTCTCGCCCAGCTCGAACAGCTCGGTCACGTGCGAGAGCACGTCCACCGGCTTGAGCGGACGCCCCGAGCCGCGGGTCTTGCCCGACTCGAGCTCGGCCAGCAGGCGTCGACGGCGCTGCTCGGTACGCCCGTCCAGGCGCGACGAGCCGGCTGGATCGAGCAGCTCGTTGAAGGCCCGCGCCGAGCGGCGCTTCGCGATGGCCTCGGGACTGCCGCGCTTGTTGATCGGGACCGGTGCCTCGACCTTCTTTGCCACGAGCCCACGCTAGCGCGACTCGGCCAGGGCGGCGAGCAGCGTGGCCAGCGCGACGATCACCCACACCAGCCAGGTGCGGGCGAAGAACCCGCGCACCTCGGCCGCCACGCCCCGGGCTGCGCGCCGCTGGATCTCGTGCTTGCCCACCCGTCGCGCGGCCTCGCGCTGGATCTCGGCGTGCTCTTGCTCGTCGAGCGGATCGTCGCCGGACAGGAACCCCAGGTGGTGCTCGATCTCGTGGCGAAGCGTCTCGCGCACCTCGGCCTCCACGTCGTACGGCCCCTCGTCGCGCGCGATGTTGGCGAACGTCCGGTAGAAGATCCGAATCTCTGCCGGCCGCGGCACCAGACCCTCGGGGTCGGGCGGGCGATAGCAGCCCAAGAGCGGCTCGCCGGCGTCGTCCACCTCGGCCGGCCCCTCGATCACCGCCAGATCGATCGCGCGGACGCCGAGCTCGGTGTACGCGCGCTGCGCCTCTTTTCGAACCACGGCCTCGAACTCGTCCACGCTGATGAAGCCCGTGTCATCGGGCGCCGGCGGCGAATGCAAATGCTCGCCACGAAGCTCGCGCGAGAGCGGCGCGGGCACCCACTCGGTGACGCCGCAGCTCGGACAGACGTGGGGTACGTCCAGGCGTGGGGGGTAGTGCGCGTCCTCGAACAGCGTCGCGATGGAGTCGAACGCCTGGTCCGAGCACCGGGCCAGCGCTCGGGCGATTCGTTTCGGGTTGGTCTCGCCGTCCAGCTCGACCACACCCATCCCCCGCACCACCTTCGAGGTGATGCGCAGGGGGCGCGACGCCGACACGGCCGCCCAGAGCGGCAGCGCCTCGCCGACCGTGCGAGCGGCGAGGCGCAGCGTGCTCTCTTCACCGTCGCCCAGCGGGGGGACGGCATACGCGCGGAGATGGTCGAAGGGCGCGTCGAGCTCTTCATCGTCCAGCTCTCCGTCCGAGAAGGGCCCCAGCTCCAGCGTGGAACATGCCCGCACGCTGAGCTCGCGCTGGCAGTTGCTGCAGCGGATCGTCGCCTCGGGCTCGTCCACCAGCTCGAGGCGCATGGCCAGCGCGCGGATCACGTGGAGGTCCGACAGCGGCAGCTCGAGCAGAGGGACGCTGGTCCGCACGCGCAGCCCCCGAAGCTCGTCGCCGAGCAGCCCGGGCAGCTCGATGGGGCTGCCCGCGCCCAGCTCGACCCAGGCACCGCTCGGCAGGTGGAAGCGCACGCGCCCGAGTCTACTCAGCCCGCCAGGGCCGTCGCTCGCGATCCCGGCTTGGTCTTGACCGGGCCGGGAGCGTCCAGCACCACCCGCTCTTCATAGGCGCGAACGCCCTGCGCGCGCAGGCGCCGCCGCGCCACGCGCAGCGCCTCTTCGCCCAGGTCGATCCCCACCGCGCGGCGGCCCAGCCGGGCGGCCACGGCCAGGGTGGTGCCGCTCCCGGCATAGGGGTCCAGCACCAGATCGTCCGGATCGGTGCACGCCTGGATCAGTCGCTCGAGCAGCTCTTCGGGCTTCTGCGTGGGGTAGCCGGTACGCTCCTTGGCGATCGGCGCCACGATGCCGATCTCCCACACGTCGCCCATCGGTGCGCCCGGCGTGGCCTCTTCCGTCCGGCTCGAGCGGGTGCGCCGCCCGTCGCGGCCCACCACGGCCCGCTGCTTCTTGTCGCCCCAGGTCTTCAGGGTCGATGCCGCCAGCGGCTCGTAAAGCTGTCGGAACTTGGGCTCCACGTCCGGGCTCTTCACGTAGCGAAGCAAGACGTCGTGCACTCGCTGAAAGTTCTTCGTCTTGGCCGGCCACCGGCGATAGCGCCAGACGATCTCGCTGGCGAAGCACTCCGGTCCGAAGACCTCGTCGCACATCACCTTGGCATAGTGGCTGGTCTTCGGATCCACGTGCACCACCAGGGACCCGTCGGGCGCCAAGAGCTCGCGCGCGGCCTCGATCCGCGCTCCCAGCTCGCCCAGATAGTGATGCAGGCTGTCCCAGCGATCGTCGAACGCCGGCCGCATCAACCGAACCACGTTTCCGGTCTCGGGATCGCGTCGCCGGTCCACTCGCTCGTGCTGCCTGCCGGTGAAGAACGGCGGGTCCAGGTAGACCAGCGAGAACGGCGAGCCCGCGCGCTGGCCCAGCGCGCGCATTGCGAGCAAGTTGTCGCCGTGCACCAGCATGCATCCCGGGTGTCCGCCGCGAGCAGCCTCGAGCCGCGCCGGGGGCGGCGCAGTCCGAGTGCTCTTGCCGGGCCACTCCAGGCGTATCGTCCGAGTCGGGCCGCGCATTCTCGAACGAAATCGTAACGAGAGACGGACACCTCGGGCCAAATTCGGGGCGTGAGGGACTTGCCCGCGCTCCCCTGGAAGGCTACCTGACGCCAGGCGAACATGACCTCTGCACCTCGCATCTTCTCTGGCATGCAGCCCACTGGCAGCGGCGAGCTTCACATCGGCAACTATCTCGGCGCGCTCAAGAACTGGGTCTCGCTCAGCCGCGAGGGCACTTACGACGCACTGTTCTGCGTGGTGGACGCACATGCGGCAACCACCGAGTATCGTGCGGCCGAGATGCCGACGCGCATCTTCGGCACCGCGCTGTCTTACATGGCGGCGGGCCTCGACCCGGCTCAGTGCACGCTGTTCGTGCAGAGTGACGTGCCTCAGCACATGGAGCTCGCGTGGTACCTCTCCACCGTCACGCCGATGGGTGACCTGCACCGGATGACGCAGTTCAAGGAGAAGAGCGACGAGCACAAGCAGAACGTCAACGCCGGGCTGTTCACCTACCCCATCCTGATGGCTGCCGACATCTTGCTCTATCGCGCCACGGTGGTGCCGGTGGGCAACGATCAGGTGCAGCACCTGGAGCTCTCGCGGGAGATTTGCCGCAAGTTCAACGCGCGTTTCGGCGACACCTTCCCCGAGCCGAAGCCGAAGCTCACCCCGACCCCGCGCATCATGGGGCTGGACGGCAAGCGCAAGATGAGCAAGTCGCTGGGCAACGCCATCGACCTCTTCGACCAGCCGAAGGTCGTCGAGAAGAAGCTGAAGGGCGCCTTCACCGACGAGCTCAAGCTGCAGCTGGGCGACCCCGGAAGGCCCGAGGTGTGCAACATCTTCACGCTGCACACCGCCCTGACGCCCGAGGGCGAGGTGAAGCAGATCGACGCCGACTGCCGGTCCGGCGCCCTGGGCTGCGGCACCTGCAAGAAGCGGCTGACCGAGACCATGAACGCCGAGCTGGCCCCGATTCAGGCGCGGGCCGCCGAGCTTCGGGCCGAGCCTCAGCGCGTGCTCGAAGCGCTCGAGGCTGGAGCCGAGCGCGCGCGGTCCATCGCCACGCAGACCATGGCGGACGTGCGCGAGGCGATGGGCATGAACGTGCGAGCGCCGAAATCGTGACGGCCGCGCGGGTGGCCCTGGCGCTGTGCCTGCTGCTCGGCGGCTGCGAGCGCGAAGCGCCCGACGCCGAGCCCGAGCGCGTGGTGCGCGAGTTCGTCGAGCGCATGCAGCGTGTGCACGGCAACCCGACCTCGGCGCGCGCTGCCTACGACCTGCTCTGGTCGGACGCCAAGCAGAACCTGGCAGAGCGCGCCAAGCGCGCCAGCGCGCTCTCGGGTCGCAAGGTCGCGCCGGAAGAGATGCTGGTCCCGTCGCGCTTCTCGCTGCGGTTCACGCCGCGGCGCTACCAGGCCGAAGTCCACGGCGATTGGGCCATGGTCACGGTCAGCGGCGAGGCGCCCGAGACCCAGCGCGAGCAGATGAAGTGCGTGCGCGAGGACGGCAGCTGGCGCGTGGTGCTCGAGGTGCCGCCGGTGCCGCCGATTCAGCAGCGGGACGACGCGGGGATCTGAGCCACAAACGCGCGCGAGGCGCGCTGCCTTGCGGCGGCGCGCCCCGGCCTGGGTCGCACGAGCTCAGTTCGAGAAGAAGATCGCTTCGATCTCGTTCCGGACCTGCTCTTCGGTCTGCGCGCGGGCGATCGCGATCTCTTTCACGATCAACGAGCGCGCGGTGTCGAGCATGCGGCGCTCGCCGAACGAGAGCTGCTTGTTGGCCTTGAGGCGATACAGATCGCGCAGCACCTCGGCCACGTCGTAGATCGAGCCGGTCTTGATCTTGTCCATGAAGCCGCGATAGCGGCGGTTCCACGTCTGCGTGTCGAAACCGATGGTGCGCTCTTGCAAGATGTCGAAGATCTCGCGGATCTCTTGCTCGCTGATCACCTGACGCAGACCGACGGCGTTCGCGTTGCTCACCGGCACCATGATCTTGCGATCCGTGTCGAGGATGCGGAGCACGTAGAAGCGCTGCCGCGAGCCGGCGATGTCCTTCTCGTCGATGCTGATGACCTCCGCCACGCCCTGTGCGGGGTAGACAGCCTTGTCGCCGACCTTGAACTCAACTTCGGAACTTGCGGGCATGTGGACTCCTTGCGGAAAATGGCTTCATCTCGCGAAGCCGTGAGCGCACGTGGCTCACTGCACCGAGTGCTGAACAGATTCCTATACGTTCACCCGAGCTCTTTTTTCGCTCGCACACCACTCAACGGCGTGTAACGAACAGCTCGGATAAGTGATTCATTCCAATGTGCTTCGGGCGACCGACGGCAACCGGAGGTTAGGGGTCGCCAGGCGCGGCACTCTAGTCAGACCGAACTATTCTGTCAACTCTTTGTTGCTGCGCTTCGATGCTGCGGGCTGAGGAAAGCTTGGGCCGCGGGGGCGCCCGGCGCAAGTCGCCCGGAAATGCGAGGAGATTCCGGCTAGCTCGCCAGCCGCCGCTCGATCAGCCCCCAGCGCACGCCGCGCTCCGAAACGGTGAGGGCCGCGGCGCCGGACCAGGCCAGCACCTCGCTGACGATGGCCGCGCCCACCGGGATCACGTCGGCACGCGCCGGATCCAGGTTGGCCAGCCCGATCCGCAGCGCCAGCGGCAGCCGCGCCAGCCGCTCGGCCTGCGCTTCGACCAGCGCGCGATCCAGGCGCGCACCGTGCAGGCGCTCGGCAGGGCCGGCGAGTGCCGCGAGGGTCGTCACCGTTCCGGCGACGCCGATCAGCTGGAAGGCGCCGCGCGGCGGCGTGACGCTGGCCAGCGCCTCCCGCACCCGAGCGCGCACGGCGGACAGCTCGCCGGGCGCCAGCGGATCGCTGCGCACGTGCCGCTCGAACAACCGCACACTGCCGATGTCCAGGCTGTGCGCGTGATCGATTGCCCCTTCGGCAGTGCCCGACACGACCTCGGTGCTGCCCCCGCCCACATCGAAGACCAGCACGGGGCCGCTGGCGCCAAGGCCGCTGAGCGAGCCGTGAAAGGTGAGCGTGGCCTCTTCTTCACCGCTGACGACGCGCGGGCGCACACCCAGCGCACGCTCGGCCTGATCCAGGAAGCTCGGATCCTCGCTCGCGTCGCGCAGCGCACTGGTGCCCACGGCGTCGACCTCTGTCACGTCGTGGCGCGCGATCAGCGCGCCGTACTCGTCCAGGCAGGCCAAGGTGCGCGCACGCGCGTCCGGTGCGATGCGACGGGTGCGGTCGACCCCCGCACCGAGCCGCGTCACTCGCGCGCGCTCGCACAGCGGCAGCACCAGGTCGCCGCGCCGCTCGGCGATCGTCAAGAGCACCGTGTTGGTGCCAATGTCGACGGCAGCGGCGCGGGTCACTGAGCCCGGCTCACTGCGCCAGGCTGTTCAGATTCAGCATCTCTTCGACGTTCGGCAGCACCACCAGCTCGACGCGGCGGTTCTTGGTGCGGCCGTCATCCGTGTCGTTGCCGGCAACCGGATCGGTCTCGGCATAGCCGGCCGCGCTCCAGTTCTTCGGCTCGAGCCCGCCCTGACCGGTGCTGGTCAGATAGATCAGCACCGAGCGTGCGCGCATCGCCGACAGCCCCCAGTTGTCCTTGAACTCGCCGCCCTTGAGCGGCTTGCTGTCGGTGTGGCCGGCCACCTGGAACTCGCGGTTCTTCAGGTCCGAGTCGTTCTTCACCACCTCGGCCACCTGCTTCAGGATGTCTTCGCCTTCCTTCTTCAGCTTGTCTTTGCCCGAGTCGAAGAGCACGTCACCGGGCAGCTGGATCACCATGCGGTTGTCGCGCACGGCGACCTTGAGCCCCAGCTGGGTCAGCTTCTGCAACTTGCTGCGCAAGAGGTCGAAGCGCTTGCGGATCTGGTCCAGCTGCTCGGCGCGGCGCCGGTACTCTTCCAGCGCCTTGCGCTCTTCGTCCAGCTTGGCGCTCAGGTTCTCGATGTTGATCCCCCGCTCCTTGAGCTTCTTCTTGAGGTCTTCGATCTCTTGCAGCGAGTCGGCGTAGTCGGACTCGCACTTCTTGTGCGCCTGACGCTGGGCCGCCAGCTGGTTGCGAAGGCTCTCGTTCTCGCGGACCTTCTGGTCCCACTCTTCTTGCGAATAGCCGCAGCCCACGAGCAGAGCGGGGAGGGTGGCAGCGAGAAAAACGGTCAGGTGACGGATGCGCATGGTGTGGTCTCGGGGAGGGGCCGATCGGGGCCCGAAGGGCTCAGCCGTAGCGTGCCTTCACTCTGCGCGTCAAGGTGTGAATTCCATCGCAGTTTCAAAGGCTTCCGCGTCATGTCGCGGGGCCCTTCTAGGGCACTGACCAGGTGATCGGTCTGCACTGCTTGCGTGCGTTTCACTAGGGCGTTCGGGCGATCGCGAAATGCAAGCTGAACTTTTTTCGTTGACACATCACAATAGGTGGCAATATACGTCGTGCAACATACCTCGGGATGAGCTTCATTGCCTTTATCCCCAAGCTCGTAGGAGGCATCAAAAATGGCCGCAAAGAAGACCCGCACCAAGTCCGCTCGTAAGCCCGCTGCCAAGAAGGCGCCGAAGGTCGCGAAGCGCAAGACCAAGCGCAAGGCGAAGAAGGCTGCTGCCAAGGCGCCGGCGAAGCGCAAGGCCCGCCGCAAGAAGGCCGCCAAGAAGGCCTGATTGAGGCGGTAGACGCGGCAGATGCCTGCCCAGCCCCGGGTCGCCTCTCATGAGGCGACTTCGGGGTGACGAAACGGGACGAGGCTCTGACGTGTCGACAAGAGGGAGGTGGCCCCGCGATGGCGCGGTGGCCACACGAAGCAGCACCGCTGGTTCGTGAGCCTTCCGCCGGATGGGCAGCTCCGCTGCGCGATTCATCGCGAGTGCGGGGGGGCTCCAGGAGCTGGCGAGCGCGGCACAGGTCGCGCTCGAACAGCCCATCTCTGGCTTCCAGGAAGCGGGAGGACAGGTCGGTAGACAACTACCGGCTCGTCTTCCCGCTTCCTGTTTTGTCTCAGTCGCTGATGTACAGCTTCAGCGCGCCGGCGGCGGCGCGGCGATCGAAAGGGACGCCGACGAGCACGTCGCGCCGTGAGATGTCGTCGAACAGCTGAAGCAAGAAGGTGTGGAACGCGACGCACTCGTCGATCGCCGCCTCGAGCCGAGACGGGTCGACCAGGTCGGTGTCCTCCAGCCGCTCCATTGCGTGCAAGAACGCGTCGAAGCGCGGGTAGTCGGTGCTGCGGAGCAGCGGATAGCCCATCGTGCGGAAGTACGAGAGGAACTCCCGCACGTACTGGAAGTTGTGGACGAAGGCCCAGCGATCTTCGCTGGGCGTGTGCTCGGCCTTGGCGGCGAAGGCGCGAACGATCTGGGCGAACATCCACACGTCGCGCCGCAAGCGATCGCTGGTCTCGCGCAGCGCGGCGTGGTCGTCGAACACCCCGGTCTCGTCCAGGCTGGTGCCCAGCGCCTTGCCGAGAAACAAGATGGCGTTGCGCAGGGCCGGGCGCAGATCGCCGCTTACGCGATTCAGGTGAGCGCGCAGCTCTGCCTCACCCACGTTTTGACCGATGGGCGGCAGGTCGTGGTGGAACGCGCGCCGGGTCTCGAGCCTCAGGCTGCCGGCGACGCCCTCGAGCGCGCTCTTGATGCCGATCAGGCGGTGCCCGTTGGCGCGCAGCTCGTCGCGGCGGCTGGGCAGATCTCGCATGTTCACCCGCAAGAGATCGCGCTCGAAGCTGCCGGCGAGCAGGCTGCCGGTCCGCTGCCGCAGGTGGTTGCCCAGGGCCCGGGCGTCCGAGCGAAACACGCTGAGCACCAGATACGCCCGGCCCGCCAGGCGCCGCCGGCGCCCCCCCGGCTCGTTGGCGATGCGGCTCAAGAGCCGCAGATACCGCAGCAGCCGGAACAACGAGAGGAACGAGAGCGCCACCAGCCGATGGGCCTCGTCGCCGGGCACGCCGCGGATCAGGTCGAGCACGTGACTGGACTTGATGCGGTCGAACTCGGGCCGAAACTCCAGAGCCGAGAGCGGGTTGAAGTACGAGCTCGACGCGACCTCGCGCTGGATGGTCGAGAGCACGGCATAGAACAGGCGATAGGGAACCCGCGGGCCGCGCAACACGCCCTCGAGCACCTCGACCCAGCGCGAGAGCCCGTGCCGCAGCGCGACCAGGCTCTCTTCCGGCGAGCCCTGGTCGGCGCCCTCGCCCACCAGCTGGCTGCGCAGCCGATCCTCGGGCAACACCGTCTCGAGATAGCGGTGGAAGACCAGCGCGCGGTCCCGGCTGCCCAGCAAGTGCCGCGTCTGCTCGAGCGCGTGCTGCATGCCGTCGCGGAACAGCAGCGTGGCCCCGCGGAAGTCCTGAGCGACCACCGGCGCACGCTTGGGGTGCCCGGGGTGATTGCGCGGGTTGACGAAGCACGCGCTGGCCTTGAGCAAGACCTCGAGCTCGAACAAGACGTCGTCTTTGCCCTCGATGGGCAGCGCGTTGAACCAGGCGTCGCGCTGCGACCGCTGGCTCTTTCGCATGCCGCGGGTGCGCGCCAGAAGGTCGCTGTACGGATCGCCGCCCGGAGCCACGGACGGCATGTAGCTCCGCTTGGCGGGCGCTTCGGTCATCACCCGGCCTGGCTCACGGATTGAACGTGAACGGGTAATTGATGGTCGACTCCATGCCGCGGGAAGAGGCCGGGAACTTGATCTTCTTGATCACCTCCACCGCGCACTTCACCACGTCGGGGGACTTCACCTCGCTCTTCTCGACGTTGAGCACCGCCTCTTTGACCTTGCCCTCGGGGTCGAGCACGAAGTGAATCGTCATGGTGCCCTTCAGATCGGGGATCTGCTTCCGGGCCTTTTCGTAGCACTCGCGCACCGGCTTGCGGTTGTCTTGCACCAGCTTCTGGATGACCTCGGTGGTGCGCGTCTCGGCGTCGCCGCCGTCGGCCGCATCACCGCCCGCGCCCTCGCCTGCCTTCGGCTCGTCGCCGCCGGCCTTCTTCGGCTCGTCGGCCTTCGGTGCCTCGCTGCCCGGCTCGGCGCTGGCCGTGGGCGCGGTGCTGGGCGGCGGCGGGTTGCCGCCACAACCGGCGTAGCTGACCAGGGTGACGAGCACGATCGAGGCGGCGACGTTCAGGGCGGTGCAGGACTGCATGCGCGCATCATAGGCGCCTGCCGCCCGTCGCTCCAGTCAACCCGTCAACAGGTACGGTTCCCACTCGCTGAACGGCTCGCGCTCGGCGAGCAGGATCTGGGCCGGGGTGGTCCAGCGAGGCTTCTGCGGCCGGCGCATCAAGGCCATGCCGGCCTCGTCGGGGGTCCTGCGCCCCTTCTTCAGGTTGCAGAGCCGACACGAGACCACCAGGTTGTCCCAGCTGTCGGCGCCGCCGCGTGACCGGGGCAAGACGTGGTCCAGGTTCAGCTCGCGCAGGTGGGGGCGCTTGCCGCAGTACTGACACTGGTGGTCGTCGCGCAGCATCAGGTTGCGCCGGGTGAGGCGAACCACCACCCGCGGCGCCCGGTCGTAGCGCACCAGGTGGAGCACGCGCGGCACCCGCAGCTCGCCGCCGACCATCGGGATGCGGTCGTCGCGGGACCGGACCGGCAGCGAACGCCAGCGAGTGAAGTCGTGCATCATGCCGTCGTCGTCCACCGCCAGGGCGGCGCCCCCGAACAGCAGAACCACCGCGCGGCGCGCCGGTGTGACGCTGACCGGGCTGAAGTAGCGATTGAGCAAGAGCACCGGCACCGACAGCACGTCGCGGCGTGCGTCGGGGCGTTTCCTTGGGCCGCTGACGGTGCTGCTCACGGCGCTGAGCTTAGCACGCGGCCGCAAAAGCCCATTTTCCGGGTCGCCCCCGGGGGCCGACGACCCTCGACCCACGCCCGGCAATGGGCTATCTCGTCGCAGCCGGGCATGGGTCTCGGCGCGAGGTGACCTTGAAACGAGTCCTGATTCCGGCGGCTGTGGCGCTCTCCGTGCTGGCCGTGGGCTGCGGTCCGGCGGTGAACGCCTCCGAGGCCGCTTGGCCCGAGAACGCGAAGAAGTGGTTCGACCGCGCGCAGGCCAGCTATCGCACCGGCGACGTGGACGACGCCGAGTCCGCGGTAGAGAACGCGCTTCGGGTGATGCCCGACGAGCCGGCGGTGCGATTGCTCGCAGCGCGCATCGCGCTGGCGCACCTGCAATACGACCGCACCACCCAGCTGCTCAACGGGGTCGACAGCTCCGACGCCAGCTCGATCCGCAGCCGCGCCTATTGGTACTCGGGCCAGGTCGACAAGGCCGCCGACGAGCTCGAGAAGCTGGTGGCCGACCCCGAGGTGCGCGACGCCTGGGCGGCCGAGGTGGCCAAGCTCGCGCGGCGCGGCACCGGTCGCAAACCCTTCCGGCTCAGCGGCGGCATGGTCGCCGTCACCGAGATGCCTCAGGTGGCGTCCACGTCGCTGGTGGTCCCGGTCGAGGTGAACGGCGAGCCGGCGCTTGGCCTGATCGCCACCGGCACGGCCGAGGCCGTGGTCGACAGCGGCGGGCCCGCCGGCGACCCGAAGTGGATCTCGCTGCGCTTCGGCGAGCGCATCGAGGTGAAGGACGTCCCCGCGCTGTCCAAGGACCTCTCGGGGATCTCGAAGCAGCTGAACGCGCCGATCAAGGTGCTGATCGGCGTCAACTTGCTGCGCCACCTGCACCCGACCATCGATTTTGCCGGCAGCCAGTTCGTGGTGCGCACCTTCGAGCCGCCGCCTCCGCCCCAGGCCACCACCGTCCGCGTGAGCTACGTGCGTGGCGGCGGCATGATGATGCGCGGCGCCTTCGGCTCGGATCAGAACGCGCCCAGCGCCTCGCTGTTGATCGACACCTCCATGACCTTCCCCCTGGCGCTCGACGAGGGCGGCTGGAAGAAGGCGGGGGTTCCGACCTCGGGTCTGCGCTCGATCCCCAACGCCGGCTCGCTGCGCGCGGGCGTGTTGCCCCAGCTGCGGCTGGGTGCGTTCACCGTGCCGCAGGTGCCCGGGGTGCTCGGGGCCCCGGTGGCCGAGCTCGAGAAGGGGCTGGACGTCGATCTCGACGGCCTGGTGGGCTCGGGCCTCTTGGCCACGTTCCGCGTCACGCTGGTCGACGGCGGTCGAACCATGTGGCTCGAAGATCTTCCACGCGAAGCCCTGATTGGCGGGCCGAAGCTGCCGGCGTTGCCCGACGTGAGCGACGTCCCCGACTCGGAGCTGGAAGAAGAGCCCGAGGCCCCGCCGACCAAGCCCGGCGCCAAGAAGCCGCTGCCCAAGGCGCCCACGCCCGCGCCGAAGGCGCCTGCCCCTGCACCGGCACCCGCGCCCGCGCCCGCACCGAAGGCACCCGCGCCGGCTCTTGCGCCCGCGCCCGCGCCGAAGGCGCCCGCGCCCGCGCCGAAGGCGCCCGCGCCCGCGCCGAAGGCGCCCGCGCCCGGAGGCAACGCTCCGGCCGGAGCCAAGCCGTGAGCAATCCGCAGCTCGCGATCTACGCCGGCAGCTTCGACCCACCGACCTACGGTCACCTCGATCTGGTCGAGCGCGCGTCGAAGCTGTTCCCGCGGGTGGTGGTCGCGGTGGGCGTGCACCCGATCAAGAAGCCCTTGCTCAGCGCGGAAGAACGCATGTCGCTCTTGCGCGAGATCGTCGCGCCCTATGGCAACGTCGAGGTGGACTCGTTCGAGGGGCTCTTGATCGACTACGGTCAGAAGATGGGCGCCCGCGTGATCGTGCGTGGGCTGCGCGCCGCCACCGATTTCGAGTACGAGCTGCAGATCGCCCACGCGAACTCCGATCTGCGCCCCGAGATCGACACGGTGTTCCTGCCCACGCGCACCAACTACGGCTTCATCTCGGCGTCGCTGGTCCGCGAGATCGCCAGCCACGGCGGCGACATTGCACGCTACGCCCCGCCCAACGTGGTGGCGGCGCTGAAGCGGCGCTACGGCCAGAGCACCTAGAACACGGCCCACGGCGTGGGCATGAACAGCAGCACGAACAGCGCCAGGGTGGCGATGGCCACGATGCGGCGTTTGGGCGAGAGCACCGGGTCGTCGACGGGGGGGTGATTGGCGCCGGACACGCCGCGCAGGATCCAGAGCAGCACGAAGATGCTGATCCACACCGTGGCCGCGCTGGCCGGCAGCCAGCTTTGCTGTGCGAAACCCTCGCGCATTCCCCTGAGCACGATCGGTCGGACGTGCACCCAGGCGTTGAACGCGACCATCACCAGCGGCACGAACACGGCGAAGCGAGCGAGCCGGTTCTGGCGTTCCCCGAGCAATGCGTAGGCCACATGCCCGCCGTCGAGCTGACCGAACGGCAGCAAGTTCAGGAAAGTGACCAGGAAGCCCGCCCAGGCCGCCAGCGCCGTGGGGTGCAGGAACACGTCCTGGTTCGTGGCGATCGAGCCGTGCACCAGCCGCTTGAGCAGCCAGTAGAGGATGCTCTGCCCCTCTTGGATGAAGCCGCTCTCGCTGCGCGGACCCACGTTCGAGTACACAAGCCCGATGATCATCACCGGCAGCGCGACCGCCATGCCGGCGAGGGGCCCGGCGGCCCCGATGTCGAGCAAGGCGTTCGCAGAGCGAATGCGCTTCGGCATGACGATCACCGCGCCGAAGGTGCCGAACGGGCTCAGCTTGGGGAAGGGAATGAAATACGGCAGCGATGCCGGCACGCGATGGATGCGCGCCGCGATGTAGTGGCCGAATTCGTGACAGAGCAAGATGGCGAGCAGCGGCACCGCGAACGGCCAACCGCTGACCCAACCGCGCCAGCCTGGCACGTCGGCGTGCCCGTTCCACACCTGGCCCACCTCGAACACGCTCCACACCGTCGCCGCGAAGAGCAGCAAGTTGAGCGGCCAGCGCGCTCGCTTCGGTGCGGTCGGCGCGTCGCTGGGCGCCACCGAGATCGGCTGCGACACCGGCCCGGATCCCTCCGGCGGCGGCGGAAAGCGCCAGTCCTGCGGCGGAGTGCTCATCGCTTCAGCGACTCGCGCAGCTTCTGGGTGAGCCGATCGAGCTGAGGCGCGAGCGCGGCGTCGAGCACGCCGATCTCGGTCTCGAGCCGCAGATCCCCCGGGGTGCGTGCCGGATCGGCGACGATCTCGAGCGCCTCGAGCCCGACGGCCAGCGACACGCGCTCGGCGTCGAGCCGGGCCGCGTCGCTCGGGTGCGCCACCACACGGATCCGACGCGCCCCACGCGCTTCTGCCAGCGCACGCTTGGCGATGGCGCTCAGTCGCGCGGGGTCGAGCTGCAATGCCTCGCCCAGCAGGCGCTCGGCGAGCACGCGGGCAAGCTCGATGCTGCGATCGAGCGCGCGCTCGTCGGCCCGGGCTTCCAGCGCGGCCAGCGCCACGGCCCGGGCTGCCACCGCCGCAATGCCGTCGGCGCGCCCCTCGGCTTCGGCGGCCAGGCGCGCGTCTCCGGCGGCCCGCGCGGCGCTCTCGAGCATCAGGCGCGCGCGCTCTTCGGCTGCGGCGACGATGGCGCGGGCCTGCTCTTCCGCGTCGACCACCGGCCGGGCCACCCGCCGCCCCACCGGCGCGAGGGCGGTGGTCGCGAAGCCGATGGGTCGCGCGGCGCTGGCGCTCTCGGCCTTGAGCAATCTGCCGCGGGTCACGCTCACGTCAGCCTCCGTGCGTCCAGCGCCTGCGCAATGCGCGCCACCTCGCGTGCCAGCACCACCGCGCGCGCGCTGCGCTCGGGGTGACCCAGCGCCGCAGCGAGCCGGCGAGCGGGCTCGGCGCCGCCGCTCAGGGCGCGCGTCAGATCTTCTCCGCGGCGATCGAGCAGGTAGCTCGTGGCCACGAACGCACGCTCGAAGTCTTCGGTGTCTCGCATCAGCTGATCCAGTACCTGTCGCCGTCGGTTCGGGCGCGGCCTTCGGCGACCAGCTTGACCAAGTGTGCGCGAACGCTCAAGAGGGCGAGCGGCCAGGCAGCCCGCGCCGTGTCGGCATAGGCGCTGGGCACGATGAACAAATCCGTGGTTCCGGCCGGTCCGGCGCCCTCGAGCGCGACCACGATCTTCTGCTCGCGCTCCAGCCGGTGGGCCACGTAATAGGCGAAGAGCTGGCTGGGATCGGGGATCGGATCGCCGTGGGCAGGCAGGGCGAGCTTGGCCCCGAGCCCCTCGAGCCGGCGCAGCTGCCTCAGGTACTCGGCCATGTCGCCGTCCGTGGGCTCGATCAAGATGGTGCCCTGGCTGGCCACCATGTCGCCCACGATCACCGCGCCGAGCGCGGGCTCGAACAGGCACACGTGACCCGCGGCGTGGCCTGGCGTGTGCAGCACCTGCCAGTGCTGGTCGCCCAGCGTGATCGACTCGCCGTCTTCCAGCAGTCGCGCGATGCCGAGCTCGGGCAGCCGCTCGGCAGTCTGGCGATGCGCCCAGAGCGGCACGTCGAGCTCGCGAGAGAGCACCTCGGCGCCGCCCACGTGGTCCACGTGGTGGTGCGTGAGCACGATGGCCACGATCTCGCGACCCAGGCCCCGCGCCCATTCGATGAAGGCACGCTGCTCGTCGGCGTAGGGGGTGGCCGGCTCGACCAAGAGCACTTGCCCCTTGCCCAGGGCGTAGCTCTGCGTGTGCGTCGCCGGCGGAAGGGTCGGGGTTCGAGTGGGAAACGCCGATACCCCGTCGGCGACGTCACGCGGACGAAGCATGCTCAGACGCGCTCGACCACCACGGCCACGGCTTCACCGCCGCCGATGCACAGGGTGGCCAGGCCGCGGCTGACCTTGTGATCGCGCATCGAGAACAGCAACGTGGTCAGGATGCGCGCGCCCGAGGCGCCGATCGGGTGACCCATGGCCACGGCGCCGCCGCGCACGTTCACCTTGGCCGGGTCGAGGCCGGTGATCTTCGAGCAGGCCATGGTGACGCAAGAGAAGGCCTCGTTGATCTCCCAGAGATCGATCTGCTCTTTCTTCATGCCCAGCTTGTTCAGGGTGGCGTCGATGGCCTTCGACGGCGCGGTGGTGAACCAGTCGGGCGCCTGGGCGGCGCCGCCGTAACCCACGATGCGCGCCAGCGGCGTCAAGTTGTGCTCTTTCACCGCCTTCTCGCTGGCCAGCACCAGGGCCGAGGCCCCGTCGTTGATGCTCGAGGCGTTGGCGGCGGTGATGGTGCCGTCCTTGGCAAACGCCGGCCGCAGCTTGTCGAACTTGCTCGGATCGCCGCGACCCGGCTCTTCGTCGGTGGTGACCTTCAGCGGGTCGCCCTTCTTCTGCGGGATCTCGACCGCCACGATCTCCGCGTCGAACAGCCCCTCTTTCTGGGCGGCCAGCGCGCGCCGGTAGCTCTCGCGGGCGAAGTCGTCCTGCGCTTCGCGGCTGAGCGAGTACTCCTTCGAGCACTTCTCGCCGGCTTCGCCCATGTGGAAGTTGCCGTAGGGGTCCCACAGGCCGTCGGCGATCATGCCGTCGACCAGCTTGCCGTCGCCCATGCGATAGCCGCTGCGCGCCTCTTTCAGGTAATAGGGCACGTTCGACATCGACTCCATGCCGCCGGCCACGACCACGTCGGCGTCGCCCAGCATCACGGTCTTGGTGCCGAAGATCACCGCCTGCAGCCCCGACCCGCAGACCTTGCTCACGGTGGTGGCGGGCACGCTGTCGGGCACGCCCGCAAAGATCGCAGCCTGGCGCGCCGGGGCCTGGCCGATGCCGGCGCTGAGCACGTTGCCCATGAACACCTCTTGGACACGCGCCGGATCGAGCTTGGCGCGCTCGATGGCGGCCTTGATCGCCACAGCGCCGAGGCGCGGTGCCGGCAGCGAGGCCAGGGCGCCGAGGTAAGAGCCGATGGGAGTGCGCGTCGCGCTGACGACGTAAACCGGGGAAACGTGGTGGGTCATGGCTTGAGCTCCCTTTCGCTGGGACGCCGCTCATCTAACGCGGTTTTCGGAGGCCGGCCAGCCCTGCTAAGGATAAGGCATGCGCCCGGGGAATCGCAGCCGCACGAGTGACTGGGTCGCCGCGCTGCGCGCGCTCTACAGCGAGGCCCCACCCGACCTGGCCATCTTCGACGACGCGGTGGCTCTGCGCCTTCTGCCCCCGGGGCTCGGCGCGCTGGTGCGCGGCGCAGCCCGCGCGCCCTATGGCACGCGCCTGGCGCATCGGCTGATCGGCTCGGCCACGCGCGGGCTCAGCTATGGCGTGCCGCTGCGCACCGCCGCCATCGACGACGCGGTGACGAGCGCGGCCGAGTCGGGCGTGCGTCAGCTGGTGGTGCTCGGCGCCGGGCTCGACGCTCGGGCCTGGCGCATGCCCAGCCTGCGCGAGGTGACGGTGTTCGAGCTCGATCACCCCGACACGCAGGGCTTCAAGCGCGAGGGGATCCGCGAGCTCAGGCCGCTGGCCCAAGAGGTGCGCTTCTGCTCCATCGACTTCGAGCGCCAGACCATCCCCGAGGTGCTCGGGCAGCACGCGTTCGACCCGAGCGCGCGCAGCGTCTGGGTGTGGGAGGGCGTGACCATGTACCTCACCGCCGAGGCCATCGACGCCACGCTCGACGCCGTGGCCGAGCTCTCGAAAGCCGGCAGCACGCTGGCCATGACCTACCTGCCGCGCGAGTACGCGAGCCCCTGGCTGCGCACGGTGGGCGAGGTCGGAGCGATGTGGATCGGCGAAGCGCTGCGCTTTCAGGAAGATCCCCACGAGATCGCCGCGCGCCTGAAACAGCGTAGCTTCGAGGTCGAGCAGGACGACTCGGCCACCGAGTGGGCCGAGCGCTGGCCCGCGCGCGAGGCGCGTCGCGTGCGTCCATTCGAGCGGCTCACGGTGGCGCGACGGGCGGGGGGATGAAGGACTCGGAGGCGCTCGCCAGCACCATCGCCGCGGTGGCCGGAGAGCCCGGGTCGGAGGAACCTCCGCCGCCTGCCGCTCACGGGGCGATGCGCTTCGACGTGATTCGCGAGATCGGGCGCGGCGGCATGGGTCGCGTGCTCGAAGCCACGGACGCTCAGTTCGGCCGGCGCGTGGCGCTCAAAGAGCTCGCGCGCGACAGCAGTGACATCGGCGCGGTGCGCCGCTTCGTGGTCGAGTCGCTGGTCACCGGCAATCTCGAGCATCCGGGAATTCCCGCGGTCTACGAGCGCGGCGTGCGCGACGGGGTCCCGTACTACGCCATGCGCCACGTGCGCGGCCGACCGTTCTCGGAGGTCCTGGCCGAACGCCGCACGTTGGCGGAACGCCTGACGCTGCTGGCGCCCATCGTGCAGGTCGCCAACACCCTGGGCTTCGCCCACGACCGGGGCGTGGTGCATCGCGACGTCAAACCCGAGAACATCATGCTGGCACCTCACGGTGAGGTGGTCTTGCTCGACTGGGGCATCGCCAAGGTGCGTGGCACGGGCGGCGGTGAGCTGGGGCCGATCATCCCCGAGAGCCATCCGGTGGCCGCGGAGGCCACACGCGAAGGCGCGGTGGTGGGCACGCCGGCGTACCTGTCGCCCGAGCAGGCCAGCGGCAAGACCGAGCGCATCGACGAACGCACGGACGTATTCGCGCTGGGTGCGCTGCTCTATCACGTGATCGCCGGCAAGCCGCCCTATACGGGAACCAACATGGCGACGCTGATCGCGGCGGCGTCGGAGGCGAGCTTCGAGCCGCTGTCCCTCGTTGCACCCGAGGCTCCCGTCGAGCTGGTGTCGCTGGTCGAGAAGTCGATGGCGCGCCTGCCTGACGACCGTTTTCAGTCCGCGGGCGAGCTGGCCGACGCGCTCGAGGCGTTCCTGTCCGGTTCGGTGCTCCGGCGCCCTTCCAAGTTCGTGACGGCGCTCACCTACGGCAGCGCGGGCCTCGGCGTGCTCATGCTGCTGCTGATCTCGGTTCAGCTCTGGAGCCTCATGCCGACCCTGCGCGAGCAGGGGATGGCCATTCTCGGAGTGCTGGCGGTCTTCGCGGTTCACGTCGTCCTGTCCGTGGTCGAGTGGCGGACGCGAGGGCGCTACCGCCTGCGGAGCTTCCTCTTGGCTCTGGCCGGGGCCAGCTTCCTCCTCGGCCTGGCGACCGTCACGGCGGGCGCGACGTTGACCCTCGGCTTCGCTGCGCAGCGGGCCGATCGCTCCGAGGAGCTCACCAGCCGTGTCGGAAGGCTCGCGTAGCTCCGCCGGCTGAACCCGACAACGGTGGAGATGCCTGGACTGGTGGTGGCAGGCGCAGGTCGGCCTTGTCGAGCGCGCCTCAGTGCGCGTCGAACAGCTCCGCCTGCACCGGCTCGCCGAGTCGCCGGCGGATGGCGGGGTGCTTGAAGTACGGCGGGGCGCGAGCGGGGGCGAGCCGGGGTGGGTCCGACGGCTCGCCGAGCCAAGCGAGGTACCTCTCGATGCCGGCCGCGGTCGTGACGAGAGCGCGGAGCATCATCCTGCCGCCGCACTTGTCGCACTTCTCGATGTCGATTTTGAACGCGCGCATCAGGAGCTCACGCCACGGGCGGTACCCCGACCGATGGGTGGGCGGCTTGTCTTTCGCCTTCGGGCTGCAGGTCGCGCAGTCGGTCTTGCAGTCCGGGTTGTCATCGCTGCGCGACATGGCTTGCTGTGGCGGCGGGGGAACGACTCGCGCTCTCCACTTGCTGGCAGCGGCGAGCACCCCCGCATAGCGAATGGTGTGGAAACCTGGGGGTGGCACGGTCGTCGCCAGCCGCACCAGGAGCGCGAGCGGGTCGAGGTCGAGCGCGAAGGTTCCGTCACTGAAAGGCCGCTTCAGCACGAGGCGCACGAGGTCGTCGCCGAGGAGCTGGACGCGCTCGTTGGCGATCGGCGGACGCAACACGTACTTGCACAAGGCTTCTCTTCCCGCGGCGTCGCCCGCCTTTGCCGTCGTGGCGGCGTGAAGCGAGAAGCCTCCCTCCGTCGCGCACAGGGCCTTGGTGTGGAGCAACTCCGTGTCGCCGCGGAGCTCAATCGGGTCTCGACGGCGAAGGGCCGGACCGGCGGGCAGCGTGCCGGTGACAGAGGCCGCGGCGAGCGCGGCGAGGGCGGGCTCGCTGTCGGCGAGCTCGGCGTCGCGGGTGACGCTGTCGTCCTCGATCACGCCCTTGCGTCGCAAGAGCGCGAGGATGCGCGCGCGGGCGACTTGCAGCACGTCGCCGACGTCGTCGTTGGTGAGGAAGGGCAGCGGGTGGAAGACGAGCTCGCCGCCCTTGTCCTCAGCGAAGACGCCGTCGAGGAAGAGGGAATGTAGGTGAGGGCTGAGTCGGAGGTCGGAGTTGACGCGCTGCACGACCGTGACGGCACCGCTCTTGCCGCCAGGGACACCGCGAGCTCGCATCTGTCGCTGGTACCAGCCGAGCACCGAGTCCACGAAGGTGCGAGTCACCGCGCCGAGGAGCTCGCCGTCGTACGCGACACGAGCACGCAGCTCGAACGGCAGCGTGAGCACGAGCTGGCGCAGAGGGACGTCGGGGAGCACGTGGTCCACGAGATCTGCCGCGGTGGAGGTCATTCGTCGGCCTCCGCACGAGGTGCAGAAGCCCCGGCCCTTGCAGCTGAAGCCGACGACTTTTTGCTCGCGGCAGTCTTGGCAGGCGACCACGGCGAAGCCACGGGCGAGCACCCCACAATCGATGAAGCCCTCGAGCTCGTCCCTCACGAACCCGGGCAGCGGCGACGCGAAGCCCTCCTCGGCGGCGGCGTAGAGCGTGCGCAGGTTGTCGCGCACGACCTGGTGGAGCGCGGTCGCCTCGGGCTTGCGGCGTTCGTATGCGGGCTTGCCGGACACGACGCGCGTTGGCGCAATCGCCGTGCCCACGGTTCACGTGGACGATTGCGGACGTTTTCAGCCGTTTCGGGCAGGTCGGGGGTGGCGATCGCCGCGCTCGCCGGCGGCGATCGCCACCTCGCCTGGCGGCGCGGCTCCTGGGGCCCCCGGAACCACCGGACGTGACCGTGCGCTTGGACCCGTCCATGCACTCGATGATGGGCGGCGCCCAGGTTCAGGACTCACTCCGAGAAGAACAGGCAGGCGCGGCGGACGGCTCGAGCGGCGTGGTCGCGACGGGCTCGGGCACCGGTGCAGGTGGCAGGCTGGCTGCGAGAGTGGGCGCGGGCGCGGCAGCGGGAGCGTCACCCGCGAGAGCGCTCCGCAGCACGATGATGCCTCCGATCGCGAGCCCGAGCGCCGCTACTCCTGCCGCGATCCAGGGCCCGCGCGAGTGGGTCGGCGGCTCCGGTGCGGTCTCGCCCCACGAGACCGCGGTGGCGTGGCCCGGCCTCTGCGGCGGCGGGGACACGGAAGACGGCGGCAGCGCCGTCGCCGCTGCATCGGCGCGCCCCGGATTCATGATGCGCGAGATACGTTCCACCGAGAGCCGCGCGCTCCGCGGCGCGAGCTTCATCAGCTCGCGGGCGAGCTCGGCCACGTCGGCGTAGCGCTCCTTCGGATCCTTCTTCAGACAGCGCGCGACGACCTCGGCCGCGACGGACGGCAGCTCCGGGCGCCGCGCGAGCAGGGGCTCCGGCTCCTGCTGAAGCACCATCGCGCAGAGCTGCGGCAGCGTGTCGCCGTTGAAGGGCGGCGCGCCCGTGAGCAGCTCGTAGAGGATGGTGCCGATGGCCCAGATGTCGGTGCGTGCGTCGACGTCCTTCGCAGACGCCATCTGCTTCGCCGACAACGTGGCCCACCCCGAGCGGGTGGTGGTGAGGATGCGATGAGCGGTCAACTTTCCGGATGTGGGATGGGGCCGAAATCCCCCGTGAAAATTTGGCCCGATGGAACTGGCAGCGTCGGTCCTGCTCCGGCGCCCCCTCATGGCGCGGCCTCGGAGCCGCCAGGAGCCCCCAAACGATGAGCTACTCCGCCTTGTCCAGCCCCGAGATCGTGGTCGGGCTCGACCTCGGCTCGACCAAGGTCAGCGCCGTGGTCGGTGAGGTCGATGCCGACGGCATCACCATCTTGGGCGTGGGCAACGTGCCCTGCCGCGGGCTGCGCAAGGGTGTGATCAGCAACATCGAGTGGACGGTCCGCTCCATCCGCGAGGCCATCGACGCCGCCCAGACCATGGCGGGGGTCGAGATCCGCACCGTCTACGCTGGCATCGCCGGCTCCCACATCCGCAGCCACATGTCCGATGGCGTCTGCGCCATCAGCGGCCGCGAGGTGACTCGCAACGACCTCGAGCGCGTGCTCGAAGGCGCCCGGGCCATCCCCGTGGACGCCGACCGCATGACCCTCCACGCGCTGCCCCGCGAGTACGTGGTGGACAACCAAGACGGCATCCGCGACCCCATCGGGATGAGCGGCGTGCGCCTGCAGGTGCGCTGCAACCTGGTGACCGCGGCCACCAGCTGCGTGCAGAACGTGGTCCGCTGCGTCGAGCGCTGCAACCTGCAGGTCGCCGACGTGGTGCTCGAGCCCCTGGCCAGCGCCGACGCCGTGCTCTCCGAGGACGAGAAGGAGATCGGCGTCGCGGTCATCGACATCGGCGGCGGCACGACGGACCTGATCCTCTTCGCCGACGGCGGCGTGGCCCACGTCTCGGTGATCCCCGCCGGCGGCAACAACATCACCAGCGACGTGGCCGCCGGCCTGCGCACCCCGATGGTCGAGGCCGAGCGTCTGAAGCGCAACTACGGCTGCGCCATGGGGCGCATGGTCAACGACGACGAGGAGATCGAGGTGCCCGGCGTGGGCGGGCACGGCCCGCGGCGCGCGGCGCGGCGCCTGCTCAGCGACATCATCGAGCCGCGCGTCGAGGAGATCTTCAGCGAGGCGCGGCGTCGCATCGAGGAGACGGGCCTGCTCGAGCAGGTGTCGAGCGGCTGCGTGCTCACGGGCGGCGCGGCGCTGATGGAAGGCATGGTCGAGTGCGCCGAGGAGATCCTCGGCATGCCGGTGCGGCTCGGCTTCCCGGTCGGCGTGCGCGGCATCGTGCAGCTGGTGCAGGGACCCCAATACGCCACGGGTGTCGGGCTGGTGCGCTACGGCGCCTCCCAGCTGGCCGAGGCGTACTCGCGCGGCGCGCTCCAGCCGGTGGAGCAGAAGGCCTTGCCGAGCGAGCCGACCGAGAAGCAGAAGAGCGGATTCTGGAGCTGGATCAGGGCGGCGTTCTGAAGCGGCATCCGGAGCAGTAGGCGACACGAATACCAACGGAAGAACAGGCGACAGGCGACGAGCTCCAAAAGGGGAAGGCAGGCCCCGGAGCGAGTCGAAAGGGAAGAGCGGCCACAGGTCGCACCGGGAGGATGAGGAAATGACGTTCTCGATCGAGTTCGCCGACGAGACCCAGCAGTATCAGGCCCGCATCAAGGTGATCGGGGTCGGAGGCTCGGGCGGCAACGCAGTCAACACGATGATCCACTTCGGCCTCGAAGGCGTGGAGTTCATCAGTGTGAACACCGACGCGCAGGCCCTGGGCTCGAACGCCGCGGCGCACAAAATCCCCATCGGGGCCAACCTGACGCGCGGCCTCGGCGCCGGCGCCGACCCGGAGCGCGGCCGCAAGGCGGCGCTCGAGGACGTGAACCGCCTGAAGGAGTCCCTGGAGGGCGCCGACATGGTCTTCATCACCGCCGGCATGGGCGGTGGCACCGGCACGGGCGCCGCGCCCATCATCGCGCAGATCGCGCGGGAGCTCGGCGCGCTGACCGTGGGCGTGGTGACCAAGCCCTTCGTGTTCGAAGGCAAGAAGCGCGCACGCCAGGCCGAGGCCGGCATCGCCGCGCTGAACGACCACGTCGACACGCTGATCACCATCCCGAACGAGAAGCTCATGACCCTCGCGGACGAGGAGCTGACCTTCGTGGACGCCTTCCGCAAGGCCGACGAGGTGCTGTTCCAGGCCGTGAAGGGCATCAGCGATCTCATCACGCAGGACGGCATCGTGAACGTGGACTTCGCCGACGTCCGCACCGTGATGAACAGCATGGGCCGCGCGCTCATGGGCACCGGCTGCGCCAAGGGCGAGGGCCGCGCGCGCCTGGCCGCGGAGCACGCCATCACCTCGCCGCTGCTCGACAACATCAGCGTCGAAGGCGCCACCGGCGTCCTCATCAACATCGTCGGCGGCCCCGACATGAAGATGAAGGAGATCCAGGAGGCGGCCAGCCTGATTCAAGAGCAGGCCCACGAGGACGCCAACATCATCTTCGGCGCCAGCATCGACGACAGCATGGGCGAGGCCATCAAGGTGACGGTCATCGCCACCGGCTTCGACCGCGCCGACGCCGAGATCCCCGTCGAGATCGCCCAGCCCGCGCGCGTGGTCGCCACCACGCCGAGCCGCCGCGACTCCATGCGCGACTCGCTGCGCGAGGGCTTCGGGAGCATGCCGCCGTCGCGCGCGGCGCTCTCGACCGGGCGCCCCGCCATCAATCCCGACATGGTGCCCGCCATGAGCACGCGCCGTCCGGCCGCGCTCGCCGCGAGCCTGCAAGCGGGCAGCTCGCCGACCTCGAGCGCGATGCCCGAGGTGCGCTCGCGCATCACCTTCCCTTCGAGCCTCGACGCCGATGCGGACTGGGACACTCCGGCGTTCCAGCGTCGCAACGGCGGATGATTCTCCCGTTCTGATCGCCTCCGTTGGTATGTTGGACCCCCCGTCTCGAAAGAGGCGGGGGGTTCGGTTTTTCACGGCTGTGCGCCGAGCAGATGGAGGAGTTCCGCATTCCGGTCGAGCGGCGCTCCGCGCCTCAGGACCACGAAGTTCGGGCGCTCCGCGTGGAAGCCGAAGCGGCCGCTCTGGAGCTCTTCCGTCACGATGCGCCGCGCCGCGCCGAAGTCGAGGTCGTCGTAAGAGTACAGCAGGTAGTCCGCGCCCTGATGCTCGTACTTCAGAGTGAACAGGTACTCGCGCTGCGCCAGGTGGGGCGTGTCGTGCTCCGTCGCGGCGACGCTGGCGTCGGGCGGGATGGTCCTGGCGATCTCCCGCAGGTTTCTGAGGTTCTCGAGGTGCTGGCGGGTGAGGTCGAAGCGGACTCGGCCGCCGCCGGAGGTGAAATTCTCGCGCTGCAGGGCGCCAAACTGGTGCGTGCAAAGTAGCGTCCCGAACATCAGCGCGCCGAGCGCCGCGTCCCTGGCGATGGCACCGCGTCGTCGGCCGAGCCGCTCGAGAGTCAGGATTGCGGCGAGGAAGGCGTAGGGTGTGAAGTGCGTGACGTACTGGAAGCGGATCTCGACGACGGGGAGGTACCCGGTGGAGAGCAGCGTGACGAACGCCCCCGGAAACAACAGGAAGAGGAAGCGCTCGTCGCGCAGGGGCAAGAAGGCGAGCGGCGCGAAGACGTGCAGCGCGTAAGGGATCTTCTCGGGGAAGAGGATGGTGGAGAAGACGTAGAGCGGATTGGTCAGCAGGGTCTCGAGCACACCCTTGAACCCGAGCTCGCCTGGCGCGACGAGCTTCTCGTAGATGTAGACGAACGATGCGTCGCCATACCGGGGCATGATCACGAACTTGACCACCACGAAGTACGCCGCCGAGAGCACGAAGAGCGCCGCCCCGACCCGCGTGCGATGGCCCGCGATGAGCAGCGCCAGGCCCGCGCCGATGCCACCGAGGGGGACGTCCTCGCGGCACATCAACGACATCACGACGAAGGCCCAGAAGAAGAGCCAGCGTTCCGTGAAGAAGAAGTAGGCCGCCCAGAGGACGAAGAACCCGGAGACGGTCAGGAAGTGGAAGTCGCTGAAGGTTGGCGCGTGGAGCGGAGGATAGAGGAGAAAGGCGCCGGCAACCGCTGCCGCCCTCCAGTCGCTCGCGAGGCGCCGCCGCGCGATCAGGTAGAGCGGAATGGCGGCCAGCCCAAGAAGAGCCGCCTGCAAGAGCACCAACGTCGAGGCATCCGGGCGGAGCGCGTAGAGCGGAGCCAGCAAGTAGACCGCTGGCTCGGTGTGGATCGAGAGGTAGGAGCCGTCGCGCGGGTGCGTGATCGGGCAGTAAAAAGGGCGGCCTTGAAGCGTGTTCCAGAAGAACGTCGCGTAGTAGCCGAGGTCGAAGCCGGAGGTCTGGCGGCGCAGGTGTTGGAGCCAGGTGTAGTAGCCCATGTAGCCAACGAAGCTCGCGACCAGGACGGCCACCACCCCGTGAGGCGCCCACGAGCGGAGCCTCACGGCGGTCTGGATGCGCGAGGACCACGCTCGGAGCGCGTCCAGCGCGTCGAGGCGCCGCGCCTCGCGCAGCGTCACGCGCAGCGAGCGCTCGAGCGCCAGCACCAGCACGGCTGCGCTCAGCAAGAACGAGAGGTCACGGCCGATCCACGCCTGGACCGAGAGCATTGGCGGGACGGCCCACAAGACGAGGCAGACCGCGAGAAGGCGCGCCGCGCTGCCGGCCTGCTCGGTGCGTTCGGCGGCAGCAGCGCGCCCGCCGGTGCGCCACGCGACGGCTACCGCGGCGAAAAACACCACGCACGGGACGGTCGCGCCCAGGACCAGCCACGAGATGAGGTGGTCACGACCGTGTGGGGAGAGCTCGTTCCTCGCCACGAACGCTGGTAGCCATCGAGCGCCCCGCAGCGCACGCAGGAAGAAGGCCACGCTGGCGCCCTCGGCGGCGAGGAGCAGGAGCGCGGGCATGACACGTGCAGGCACCGCGGCGCTCGCAGCGATCGACTTCACACGCTGCCTCGATTGAGTCGCCTCGCGGTGACGAGCCCGAGCGAGAGCTGTGCCCAGTATGCCGACAGCCCGAGCCGCAGGCCGGGCATCAGCAGGAGGGTCCAGAGCGGGTTCGTGAAGCTCTGCACCCGCTCTCCCGGGTTGGAGACGAGCCCGAGCCCGCACACTGCGTTCGCTGCCACACGCGCGCTGATGAATCCGTCGTCAGACACCCACGTGACGCGCAGCACGGCGATCGAGTACACGAGCAGGCCGGCCGCGATGGCGAACCACGGGCTGGGCGCTTCGACGGCGGCACCTCGAAGGACGTGGCGCCTGCTCCTGCGGCGAGGGTGCCCGAACGAACCGCGAGAAGCGACCAAGTGGGTCCCGTTGCGATCGCTCGCTACTTTCCGGCGTCCGGGCACTGGTAGTCGAAACCGTTCAGGTGGGTCGTCCAGCTGTCATCGACGCAAGTTGCAATCCAGAACTCGCCGGCGGGGCACACCTTGTACTTGCATGGGACGGACCCGGAGGGCGCGCAGCAGGGTGCTCCGTCCGCGGGGAGATCCGGCGGACAGTCGCACGACGCCGCCTCCTCGGCCGGTGAGTCCTCCGCGCCCGCATCGCTCTCCGGCGGAACGTCGAGCGTGACGTCCGGGGGAGCGGCCCCGTCGCCACCCGTGGCCGAATCGCCTTGCGCTCCCGAGTCGCCGGGAGCATCCGACATCGTGCTGCCGCCACAGGCACTGGCCAGCGCGGACGCAGTCGCGAGCGAATGGAGTAGCTGTCGAAGGCGCATGCTCCTCAAAAGTCGGCCCAGCGGCCCGAGTGATAGAACGACTTCCACGGGTGCCACTGGGTCCCGCAATCACATGATGGGGTCTTGCAGGGGCCGGCCTCCCAGGTCGTGTAGTAGACGTTGCCCTTGTCGTCCGTGACGAGCACCACCGGGATCACCGTGCTCTGCGGATCGTCCTGCCAGCGACTGATGGTGACCGAGACGATCCGCGGCGGCAGCGGGTTGGCGCAGTTCTGGTCCGGAGTGTACGCATTCGGGCTGTAGTAGAACCAACCGAACCAGGAACTGCCGCTGGTCGAGGTCTGCGCTCGCCACCAGAGCCCGCCGTTTGCATCAACGGCGATGACGAAGACTCGGTTGTCCGACAGCCAGCCCGCGTCGATGTCCACCATGGCCGCGGGGGCAGCGAAGTCCGAGGGAGTCGAGACCGGAAACGGCTCGGTCATCCACTTGACCGCCCCAGTAGAGGTGACCAGAAACGCCTGTTGGACCAGATCGCCGGCCCGGCGAATGGCGCTGACCTTGGTGTACGCATCGGGCACCCAGCCCGAGATCAAGAGCTGCCAGTCGAGCCAGCGGCTGTAGGCTGCCGTTCCGCTCCGGCGCCTCCGCCACGCCCAGCCTCCCGCGACGTTGTCCACGGCGTACAGGTGTGCCACGTCGGCGCCATCGTAGGCCGCGTCGATGTCCCTCACGACATGGCCCGACGGTGTCCCGAAGCTTGTCCAGGAAGTCCAGTTGCCTGCGAGGTCGACGTAGCGATAGGACATAGCGCCGCTCGTGTTCGTGACCATGACCTGCGGCTTCCCGTTGGTGAGGTACATGGCCGCGATGCGGTCCACGTTCGCGACCGCGCCGAAGTCGGACCACGCCTGCCAGCCAGCGGTCAGGCTCGCGGACTTTCGCGACCGTGTGCGGACGCGGCCCGAGTCACTGTCGGTCGCCCAGACCTGGGTTCGGTTGGAGCCGCTCTCGTGCCGAGTGAGCGCCACGTTCGCCGCGAAGCGCGGGACGTTGGCGAAGCGGTTCACGCTTGGCGCGATCCCGTCGTAACCGCCCGGCGGGTTGCACGCGCCGACCGTGATGCCCATGCCGTGTTCGACCCCCAGGAGCACGGGCGTGCCGAGGTCTGCGAGCAGCGGGGAGCCGGACGCCCCGCCCGTAGTCGAGCAACTGGTGCGGACGAGGTCATCGGTGTTCCCGTAGTCGTTGTTCGAGTCGACGATGCAGCTCGGATCGACCAGGCCGTAGTTCCACCAACGGTGGTTGTCGTTGGCCGGATCGAAATCGCAAGGGCAGGAGCCGCCGCCCGCGCACCCGGCGACGAGCTCGTCGCCGCCATACGGCGGACAGCGAACGTCCGGCCCGAGCGCAAACGGTTCGCGATCGTAACCGCCACGATAGACCGACCACCCTTGGTAGGCCGTCATGGGGAGGGCTGGAATGCTCGGGAAGTCCACGACAGGTGGACACCACTGCTGCGTGAATGTGTCGTTCCACGCGCAGTCGAGCCTCATGATCGACCAGTCGGACGCCAGAAAACCCGCTTCGGGATCTCCAGCACCCCAGCCGGTCGCTGCCAGGGTGCCGACCACCGCACGCGAGATCGAGTACCTCGGCGGGTTGGCCCGCGTCGGATCGAAGTTCGGGTAGAAACGCAGCCCCGTCTGCCACGTTGCGTTGTCGTTGTGCGCGCAGTGAGCGGCTGCGGCGATGTGGTGCGGGTCGATCAGCACCGCCGTGCACCCGTTGTTGAGGTACCCGACCGCGCCCCACGGCAACGTGGTCGTCGCCGAGAAGATCTGGTAGAAATCGGGGCAGTACACCGTGGCTTGCTCGGTCACGCCCGGCGCGTCGGGTGCCGCCTGACCGCAGGCTGAGAGCGCCGCGGAAGCGCCGCCTACGACCAGCAGCAGTGCGGCGCCACGAACAACGCCGCGCGCGCCGGACGCATCATGCAGGCACGCTTGTTGCTGCTTGCTTGCTTGCTTGCTTGCTTGCTCGGTACTTGCTTCATCTTGCCCTCCCGTTCGCTGCTGAGGAGAGAAGAGCAGCGGACGCCCGCGCGGTCAAGCAGAGACCGCACGCCGCACGCTGTGTGCCGTCGCGGGTCAGTGACGCGTTGGAGCGCGGCGGTGAAACAGTGGAGGGAGGCAACGGCGATGGACCTCGGCGTGGTGGAGTGCAAGCCGGGGCCGGCGCCGGCGCCGGCATCACGTTTGTGGCGCCTCGCGCGCAGGCGGCGCACCTTCCCCTGCCGCAGCAGCAGCCAGCGCGAGCGCCGTTCAGCGCGTTGCTTTGCCGGGCCGCGAGGCGCTGGCGGCGAGCACGGCTTTGGGGAAGGTCGCGCGGCCGGAGACCTCGCGCGACAGCGAGTATTCCGCGACGAACCAAGCTCGAGGACGCGCGGGTTCTCAAGATTGATCACTTCTTCACCGCCATCGCGAGCTCCCACCCGAGGCGCAGCGTCAGCAGTTTCTCGTACCCCCAGGCGAGGGTTTGCCACCCAGGCCGGCCGTTGTTCCGAATGTGTCCCCCGAGGCGCGCGAGGTGTGCGAGTGCGTCGGTGACTGTCCTCGGCTCTGGCCGTCCAAGATTTGATGGCGTGTTCGCCAACAAGTGGAGGTCTGTTCGACAGAAGGCCTTCGCTGCCGGCAGCTCTGAGTCGGCGCGCTCCAGGCCGCGCAGTAGGAGCAGTCGGTACGCGATCGGGATGAAGAGCGCGAGCACCTTGCACAGCGCGCCATATGACTCGACCTGCCTCTGCGCGTAGGTCCTACAAGCCCCCCACAGTGAGGGTCTGGAGGATGCGCGCAGGCGCGTAGGTCGTATCCGGAGCACGGGCCCCGTTCTTCCGACCTGCGGCCTAGGTCGGCAGAGTGGGGTGCATGACGGAAACGGAATCGAAGTGGGTTGAGCGGATTCGGCAGTGGAAGGACAGCGGCAAGGGGGCGGAGGAGTTCGCCTCGGGGCGGCCGTTCAAGGCGTCGACGCTGAAGTGGTGGGCGACGGAGCTGCGGCGCCGAGCCGACGGTCGTTCGCGTACGAGCAAGCCGCGAGTCGGCACGTCGCCAATCCGCATGGCGCGAGTCGTTTCGCGTCCGGGCGCGCGGGCGCGCGGAAAAGGGCAGGTGCCCGGCAGCGGGCTGGTCATCGAGGTGTCGGGCGCGAGGATCTCGCTCGGACGCGGGTTCGATGCCGGGCTCTTGTCCGAGGTCGTCCGTGCTCTCGGAGGCGAGCGATGATCCCTCGTGGCGTCCAGGTGTTCGTGGCGCTCGATCCCGTGGACATGCGGTGGTCGTTCGATCGGCTGGCCGGAGCGGCGCTCGAGCGCATCGGGTACGAGGCGCGGTGCGGCGCGCTGTTCATCTACTTCGGAAAGCGGCGCGACGCGGTGAAAGTCCTGTTCTTCGACGGCTTCGGGATGTGTCTGTTCTACAAACGCTTGGACCGTGGAGTTTTCCGCCTTCCCGAGCCGTGCTCGGCGGATGCGCGGCACGTCGAAGTCGACGAGTCGCTGCTCGACGCGCTGCTCGACGGTGTGGATCTGGCGGAGGCACCGAAGCGCGCGCCGCGTTCGCGTATCCGCGTTCACTGATTCGCGCGCCGCGCGTTCGTTCGCGCTCGACAAATCGCGATCGCTTCGGGTAAGAGCTGTTCTCGCGTGAGCGCTGTTCAAGCAGAGTCGCCATCGACACGCGAGCAAGAGCTCGAGGCGCTGGTCAGCCATATGCGCGACGAGCTCGCGGTCACCAGCGAGCAGCTCACTGTCACCAGTAAGCAGCTCACGGACGTCATCACCGAGCGCGACAACCTGCGGCGCGCGTACCGACAGCTCATGGAGCAGTTCGAGCTGTTGCGGCGGCGGATCTTCGTCGCCAAGGCCGAGCGCGTCGACTCGACCCAGCTCGAGATCGAGTTCGCGAAAACCAAGCAGAAGCTCGACGAGCTCGCTGCGAAGCTGGGTCACGAGGCCGCCGCAGACGCCGGCACGGCAGCTACGCCGCCGGATGGCCCGGACGCGGTCGGCTCGCGCCCGGCGGGCAAGCCTCCGGTCAAGCCAAGACCCAAGCCCAAAGGCCGCAGAAATCTAGCTGAGGCGGACGAGCTCCCCGAGCGCCGCGTCGAGATCCGTGATCCCGAAACCGAGGCCACTGGCGGCACCTTCATCGGCTGGGAGCTGAGCTACAAGTTTGGCTACCAGCGTCCGGGGGCCGTGCGGGTCGTGCTCGCGCGGGCCAAGTACAGGGTCGCGGTCGCGCAGACTGCGCCCTCGCCTGCGCCCGAGCTCACGCCGTCTACGATGCCCTGTTCCGCGGAGATGCCGTCGAGGCCCCGAGCGCTGCGCCCACCGAGGTGGCTTGCTGGAGCCACGCGCGTAGGCGCTTCTGGGAGGCCGCCGTCTCCGGCTTCGCCGTCGGCCGCGAGGGCCTGCTCCGAATCAGAAAGCTCTACGAGATCGACCAGAGCTGGAGTGAGCTGCCGCCCGCTGCGCGTCACCAGAAGCGCAAGGCCGTCCTCGAGTCGCTGGTCAGCGAGTTCTTCGATTGGGCCCGCACGCAGAACGAGCCGGCGAGCCAGGAGCGCGGCGTCGTCAACAAGGCCCTCGGCTACGCCCTGCGCCAAGAGCTCGCGCTGCGCCGCTTCCTCGACGATGGCAGGCTGCGCATGGACAACAACCACAGCGAGGGCGCGCTCAGGATCGTGGCCACCGGCAGAAAGGCATGGCTTTTCTTCGGCTCCGACGACCATGCCCACGCTGCCGCCAACCTCTATTCCTTGATCGCCAGCTGCAAGCTCCACGGCATCGACCCCGACGGCTACCTCACCGAGATCATCCGCGTCATGCCGTACTGGCCCCGCGACCGTTACCTCGAGCTTGCTCCCGCCTACTGGGCAGGGACGCGACGACGACTCGTGGCCAAGGAGCTCGACGCCGAGCTCGGCCACGTCACCGTGCCGCCCGCGGACGCGGACGCGGCCGAGCAGGCGCCCGCGGGCTGAAATCGCACACTGCGTCACGCGGCGACTATCGCTTCAGCCGCCCCGTCGCTCAAGAACGGGGTCCGTGCTCCGGATACCTGCCATCCTGAGCCGCGGCGCTCGCGGGTCAGAGCGTGCCCCGTTTTTGGGCGGACTTGTGCCCGAGCACGGTCACCCTTTCCACCCACCTCGGATCCCGCTGTCATGCCTCCCTGGCCCACTTCGAGCTCAAGGCCTCTCGTCGTCCTCGCCGTCGCCATCCTGGGTTCCCTCGTGGGATGCGGAGGCATCACCACTGGCGCAAAGTCATCGCGCATCGGCCTCCTTGCGCTGCGTTCGCCGGCTGGTCGGATCGTAGTGTTGAAAACGCAGGTCGAGGGAAACGACTGTCCGGGCGGAACTGCATACGGCGATTACGCCGCCGCGATTCGAAATGCCATCGCGTCCGTCAGCGGCGCCAACATCCTCACCAACGTGACGCTTTCTTCTGCCGAATCCCCCGGTGTGGCGGGCGTCGGGATTTGCGTTCGCGCGACAGGCGACGCCGGGCGATTGGAATGACCTCCCGAGTCGGAATCTCAGTCCTGCTGCTCCTGCTGACCTTTATCGGGGCCTGCGCTCAGCGCGAGCGTGGGCGATTCGCGGCCGTTGCCGCGGACGCGCCTACCTCGGCGACGGTTGTAGCGGCTGCCCCAACAGTTGGCCGCGCTTGCTTCGGCGCTGGCGCCGAACTCGGAGACGACCACGTGATCGACGCCGCCGTGAGCGACGCGCTGGCCCGAGCTCCAGGCGCGGATGCACTTGCCAATGCGACCATCGCTGCGTGCTGCGCGCCATCGTGATCACCGATTACGGAGCATCGTGATCACCTCTTTCGGGGCATCGTGATCACCCATTCCGGGAACTTGATCGCCCGTTTCGACGGGCGTGATCACCGCTGAG
>Ga0138256_10000578_pt1 | contig 40313 bp, 36 predicted proteins | sample KNB2016incub_MG_FD_105486 | JGI IMG/M metagenome (GOLD analysis project Ga0138256, IMG submission 105486) | Active sludge microbial communities from wastewater in Klosterneuburg, Austria - KNB2014incub_MG | ecosystem: Engineered > WWTP > Activated sludge > Unclassified | place: Austria... | reverse complement strand
TACAAATACTAATGTTTATTTTACCGGCTCAAGTAGTGGTCATAATACTGGTCTAGATATCATATCAGGCAAATTTATTCAATAACCAAATTTCAGTTCAGCATTAACTGTTTTAGCTGTATCACAGTCACGTATAAACTTAACATGGTTAGATACAAACAGAAACGAAACCGGGTTTAAGATTGAACATTCAACAAATGGTGGTTCAAACTGGTTTTTAAAAGACTCAGTTATGGCAAATATCACTTCATATTCTGATACAGGACTGACGCCAAGTACAATTTATCATTACAGAGTATTTGCATATAATCAGGCAGGAGTATCTCCTTATTCAAATGTTTCATTTGATACAACTCTGTCGTTAACTTCCATCACTCAAACAGGCACAGAAATACCTGAAGTATTTAAGTTATATAATAACTACCCGAACCCGTTTAACCCTGTAACAAAAATTAAGTTCGATATTCCCGCAGTAAGCGGTAATTCAGTTCCGGTAAAAATAGCAGTGTATAATTTACTTGGTGAAGAGGTGACTCTTCTTGCTGATAAACAAATGCAGCCCGGCAGATATGAAGTGAATTTTGACGCTTCAATGTACTCAACAGGCGTGTATTTTTACAGGATACAGGCAGGTGAGTTTACAGATGTGAAAAAAATGATTTTGGTAAAATAGTCTGATTTAATTAGTATCTTCTGCCGCCTCCCGGCAGAAGATACTTTTTGCTTAAAACCCAGCCGGTGAAGGCGGGATTATCCAAGCTTTTTTCCGGTTTCATTATCAAATATCATACGTAATAGTAATAGACCTGTAAATTAGAATATTCACAAGCTTCTTTAGTGATATTTTGTTTTTTCAATTTAGTACAGAACAGATGTGAAATTTGATCTTCACCGATTTCTATTGGGTAATAGTTCTGTTAGTATCTGCTAATAGTATCCCAATAGTACTCTTATAATCAATCAATAAACGCTGCATTGCGCAATATTGCTGAAAACTGGTGAGATGATGTTATGAAAGCTAATTGTTTTATATGTTCTATTTCTAATTATTTGGAAAATCAGAAAAAGCTCTCCGGTAAACGCCATTTTCTTTTGTACCCGCAATTATAAATTTATCTTTAGCGTATAAAGAATATATCCATACATTATCTGGGAACCCCTCATTTTTCTGTGTCCAGTTTGATCCTTTATCTGAAGATGAAAATATCCCGGCTGATGGTGTCGCGGCAAAATAATTGTCCCCATTTACAACAATGGAAAGAACACATTGTTCAGTCAAAGATGTTTTGACCCAATTTGATCCGTTATCCGTAGATAAACTCAATCCGGCACTCTGATTGCGCCAACACGGTCCAACAAAAACATTATTGCCGGTTGCAGCAATTGAGTAAATTTCCATATTGTGAACATCAAAGCTTGTTTTTATCCAGTTTTCACCTTTGTTTGTGGATAAGTACAAGTCCCCAGTACTCGTACCCGCAAAAATATTATCACCGCTTGAGGCCAATGCCGTTACGGTTTCATCTATAAAAGAAGTTTTAGCCCAGTTTGAACCGTTATCCGTAGAAATATAAACACCTGCCATAGTTGGAGCGGCAAAGATACAGTTATTACTCACTGTCATTGACCAAATGGTAGTGTTAATCAAAGAAGTTAATGCCCATTTTTTCCCATTATTTGTAGATAAAAATAAACCTTCAGTTGTCCCTGCAAATACAGTATTACCACTTGTAACAAGTGATTGAATTGTACGCTTTTTTAGTGAAGTAGGCTTCCAGTTTTTTCCGTCATTAGTTGATATATATACTCCGCTTTGGTATGTACCTGCAAAAATATTATCAGCACAAGTGGCTAGCGACCAAATACCATCTGTAATCCCCTTGCATTGCTCCCATTGTGAATTTGATGTGTGAACCAAAAGCATATAAAAAATTATTACGATAAATTTTGATTTCATTTTTATTTCTCTAATATTTAACTGCGATATAATAAATATTGTTACTTTTAACTATTAAGCAGTAGCAGCAAATCTATAAATCATTAAAATATTATGAACAAATTAAGAAAAACTTGCTTATTCTAAAAGCAAACAAAATTAGTAAAAATCATAGTCAATTGATTTGACTTATGTCAAATCTTGCAATATAACTAGAGAAAACTCATGGAAGAGCGAATAGATCCAAAATTCCATGAAACAGATCAAAATTTTAACAATTTAAAATCCAACCGGTGCGGGCTGAATTGACCAAAGCTTTTTGCCGGTTTCAGAGTCAAATGCCATAACACCATCGCTTTTCAGTTTAAGTAAAACCAAATTTCCTGATGCGGTAACCGAAATTTTATCTTTAGATGAATGAAAACTCTGGTTTGAATTCTGCTCTTCATCAATGATCATATAGTCAAACAAGTCTTTTTGCACAACACTCCATTTTTCCTTTCCTGTTGATGCATCTATAGATGTAAACAACCTGTTCGCTTTTTTACCTGCCTGGTCAACTGATACTATATAGACATTTTTTTCATCCTGTGCATATATAATGCCCTCTATGTAACTTTTATCTGGTATTTTTTCAGATGATGCTTTGTACTGCCGCAGCATATTTGGGCGGTCTGAGTAGCTCATTAAAGTCGATGCCTTCGAAATGATGAATTTTTTCGGCGCTGTAATTCTGTAAAGCTGTCTTCTTGAATCATTTTTCTCGTTTGCCATTGCGTAGATATATGATTCGCCATCAACCGAATTTTCTAATGATGTTCTGAGCTCTTTATCGCTGCTGAACATCTTCTGCAAATCTACATTGAATATGATGTCTTTTCCGCCGTCTTTTGTTTCAAATTTCGCGATCCTCTCTTCGGGTCTGTAACTCAATTCAACAATACCTGAGCTAAGTTCAGGATACAATGTAATAAAATCCCCGGTTTCACTCAGCAATTTTCCGGTTATTGCGTCGTATATATTTACCCCTGCCGGCGTTTTTCCGTATGAACGGGTGAACTGGAAAATCCTGCCTTCATTCAGCGCAATATTTGTTGAAGTAATTACATCAGGATACTTATAATCTATGCTACTGATAATTTTATCTCCTTCGGGGTCATACAAATATGCCGTTGTTTTGCAGTCAATGCACGCAGCGCCGGTTGAGTGGTATCCGGGGCGTTCTATTGTTACAATATATGTTTTTGAGCCATCCGTCAGGATAAACACTCTTGGAGTTGTGCCCGAAACCGGAACTGCAACAGCGTCAATAAATCCCCCTTCAAATCTCTTGTCAACATTTCTGCTGCCAATAAATTTATCTTTGTTATTAAGATCCTTGAATTTTTCGGTAATTTCTTCGATCTTGCTTCCGGTTTTACTGTAAATGTATTAAACCAGGTAAGCGCCGGCTCCGCCAAAAATTAATAATATAAGCAGTCCGATAATGAAGCATCCTTTTTTCGATTTTTTTCTTCCGTATATTTGCTGATGCAAGCCGCTTGAGCCCGGTGTATAATTGTGCTGAGGTTCCATAAGTTCTGTTTTTGTTTTCGAAATATATAGAAATTAACCATAAATTATAAGCCTTGTATGCTCAGGAACTCAGGAAAAATTTATCAGATTGTTTTTGTAATAGGAAATACTATCTGTGCTTTTTATAATGTGAAAATATGATAAATATTATCAAATTATACCCTTTTAGGGTTATGAAACTACTGTGTTATTAAAACTATATTTGGCGGTAAGTATTTTGCGAACCTTTATTTTTGGATTATAATGTATATAATAAAGAAAATTGAACCATTAATCTACCTGCTTGCAGTATTATTTGCTTTGTTGTTTGTTTACAATATCGCGAATTAATATACAAAACGGCGGCATGCCGCCGGGTTTTTAGAATCAGCTGCAGGATTATCTATGAAAGATAATGCATTCAGTATTTAGAATGTAACCAACTGTTGAACTGAATTGAAGAGAGAGAGGGTACATATACGGTTTAAACAAATTTTAATACCAAATTGATTTTCACGAAATTAGTCAGTCCGTCATTTTAACAGGCTCTCTTTTCTCTGTTTCAGTTGGATTATATATGCGCGTTTTCTGTTTTCGTATGCATAATTAATATTTTATATTTCATTACCGGTGCGCTTTTGTGATAGGTTTCAAACTCATTTTTTTGGAGTTTTTTTTAATATACGCTTTGCTAATTTTGCATTAAGAGGCAGACGATGAAAAATTTATGGACAAAAAATCATTTAAGAATACTTAAAAAACAGTATTCAGCCCGGGGAGCAAAATACGTTGCGAAACGTACGGGACATCCTGTTTATTCAGTAGTTATGAAAGCCAATTCTCTTGGGATTTATTCGGGTTCGCTGCGCCGCTGGACTCAATTCGAAGTTAACTACCTTCTCAAAAATTATTCCAATAAACCGGTTGATTCAATTGCCCGTTCACTCAAGCGCAACAAAGCATCCGTAGAAAACAAAGCCCGTCAGCTTGATATATACGTACCTAAACCCAAGAAGTGGTCAGAAGAGCAGTTGAAGCTGCTTAAAGAATTATGGACGGATAAGAAGTATTCTATTGACGATGTAGCTGCTAAACTTAACAAAACAAGACCGGCTACTCACTACCAGGCATGGAAGATGGGTTTAAGAAGACCGCAGGTTTGGCATTTCTGGACTAAAGAAGAAACGAAATACCTTAGAAAAAATTACAAGAAAAAAACTTATGTGCAAATTGCAAAAGACCTGGGGATGACAAGGATAGCAGTTTTTCAGAAAGCTATTAAATCGGGTTACAGATTGCGGCGTACACCTCGTGCATGGACTGCAGCCGATGATGAATATATTAGGCAGAATTACAGGAAGATTCCAACCCGAGATATCGCCGCAAAACTGGATAGAAGCCTGGATGCAATCATAAATCGCGCAGGACCGCTCGGGATATCAAATAAAGGTCAAAAAGGTAAGATCAAGTTTAAGAAATAAATAAGTATTGCTCTCATTTATAAAACCCCTCAAATTTTTTTTGTTTAGTTTCTCAGCGTGTTCAGATTCTCGGGTATTTTTTCGTATGCTGCTTTTTGCTCTAATCCCAATTCCCGGTCAATATCCATGAAATCAAAATACACTTTGTCCAGGTCCTTATCGTCAAGAAGTGTTTCTGCCGCCTGAAACAATTCATCATCTTCGACTGCAATATGATCCAGCAGCATTTCTGTGTATTTATAAATTGTTTCCGTACTGTCTTCAAATTTTCCGGCTTTAACCGAATCTTCAATCGTTTTTACCATTTCCCTGAAATCATTGTGGTTTTCAAGCATCTCTTCCACTACCCCTTCTTTCATTTGCTCGCTGTAGCTGCTTATTAAGGGAAATAAAATTTTTTCCTCTTTATTGTGATGGTATTTATCTGCATAATTTCTAAAAAAATCAATTAACATCATTACAATTTCCTTATATTTTTCGGGATTGCTTTCTGAAATAGCTGAAATTGTATCTCTGAAATCAATAATGCTTTTGATAATTATGTGTTCATTGTAAAGTACTTCGATAGCTGAATGCATATAATTAAATATTTAATTTTATTAACGGTTTAATTCTGATTTGACCTGAAAAAATGTTGTACCAGGTATTGAAATAATTACATTTTCTTTAATTCTTCAAGGCTTTGAGTAATAAATAATTTTATCATTTCTCTGCGGTAAGTTCGTGACATCGTTTCATTATCTATAGCCCGTGATTTTTTAAGAGCCTGATTAATGATTATTGAAGGGTCATTATCCAGTTTACCCAGGCAAATTACCGGACCCGGATCCACTCCGCCAAGCACAACTTTAATATTTCCGCTGCTGTTGACTGAAACTGCGCTTGTAAGTGATGTAAAATCCAAACTTTGTCTGATCCTTAATTTCTTAAAAACTGTTCTATCGTATATTCTCCTCTGAAGTTTAATTACAGTTATCAGTGATGTGCTTTCTAAATTTCGGGGACTCACGCCTTCTCCTGTGTATATATCTTCCAGTTTTTTGACGGTAATTCCATTTATCCCATTAATTTGAATCATTGCATCCATACTTATTAACGCAGGCGCTGTATCAGAAACTAGCTCGCTGTAACACTTGGATAAACTTCCGGTTGCAATACAAATATCTCCTTCACATTTTAAACAGTAACCAACAGAATCTCTCCACCAGTCCGACTGGTTATAAAATATACACCTGTTTTCACAAAGGATATTACCTCCTATGGTTGCGGCAGCTCTTATTAAGGGAGAGCCGACTGAATTTGCCGCTTCTATCAAAGCAGGAAATTCTTTCTGTATAATTTCATTTTTTCCAAGTTCGTTCAGCTTAACAAGAGATCCTATGCTGATAGAGTCTTCAGTTATTTCAATTTTTTTCAGCTCATCAAGCTGTGAAATATCTATAACACACAGAGAAGTATCATTGCCCTGGTATTTATTAACAAATACATCTGTGCCCCCTGCCGCAAATTTAAAAGGTCTCTTTTGAAGTGAAGCTTCTTTTATGGCTTCATTTACTGATTCCGCCAGTATAAATGTTTTTTCCTCTGTAAGCATATTGCAGTTAATTACCGGTTTTGTTTTTCAATGCTTTCATAATTTCTTCAGGGCTTATTGGCAATGATTTAACTCTAACGCCAACTGCATCAAAAACTGCATTGGCAATTGCAGGAATAGACGGATGAAGAGCTCCTTCACCGCACTCTTTTGCGCCAAAGGGACCTTCAGGATCTATGGATTCTATAATTGAAGTATCAAACAAAGGCGTATCCATACTGGTAGGTATTTTGTAATCAAGAAGATTTGCATTTAGCAGCAAGCCTTCATGATATTTCATTTGTTCACTTACTGCCTGACCCATACCCATATGCCAAGAACCTTCAAGCTGTCCTTCAACAGCAAGCGGATTAATGGCGCGTCCGGCATCATGAGCCCCCCACATATTTTCAACCTTTACGATTCCTGTTGATGTATCAACTGTTACCTCAGCAGCCACTGCGCCAAAACTGTATGATGGACTTAAACCCGCCCCTGCTCCTTTAAAATCACCACCCAGCTTGGGTGAGTTGTAATATCCGCTTGTGTTCAGTGCTCCAACTTTTCGTGTAGCTGCTTCTACAGCCTGCTTCCAGCTTATATCAACCAACCTGTCATTTGAAAAAACTCTTTCACCCGAAAAATTTATTTCTTCCGGAGAAATATTATTCGAACCCGCTACTGAGGCGATTACTTTTTCTTTTAAATTTTCAGCAGCCATTTTTGCTGCATTGCCTGCCATAAATGTAACACGGCTTGAATAACTTCCCAGGTCTATTGGGGTTAGAAGTGTATCTGCTGCAAGAACAAAAATATTATCCATTGTCAATCCAAGCACTTCGGCAACAATAATAGCAAGCATTGTATCGCTGCCTTGACCTATATCACTTGCGCCTGATGTGATAAGCACACGCCCGTCCATATCAACTTTAAGGTGTACTACAGATTGGGGATATTCATTCCAGTGTATAGGCAGATTGCTGCCGCTTATATAAAATCCGCAAGCAACGCCTATCCCTTTTCCAAAGGGCAAATTTCCAAATTTATCTTTCCATCCCGATCTCTTACGCACTGCTGTTAAGCAATCCACGCTTCCGTTAGAGGTAATCCTGAACTGCCCTAAAGTTAATGTATCTGCCGGAAGCAGGTTTTTAAGACGTAATTCAATCGGGTCTGTATTCAGCTTTCGGGCTGTTTCGTCTATCAAAGTTTCAATTGCAAAGCGCGGGTTTACTGCACCGTGACCTCGCATTGCGCCGCATTGCGGCTTATTTGTGTAAACGCGTCTTGTTCTGAATCCAAAATTCTGCAGCTTATAAGGAGCCTGAAGCAAAACCCCGTTATAGTAAGTAGTTACAACTCCAAAACTGCCATAAGCTCCTCCGTCTATAACAATATCTGCATCTATAGTATTAAATGAGCCGTCTTCATTAACACCCAGTGACATCGAAATCTTACCTGGATGTCTTCCATGATTTGTTAGAAATACTTCTTCGCGGTTAAGCCTTGTCTTAACAGGTCTTCCTGTTAACCTTGCCAGGTGGGATATTATTATCTCATGCGGGAAGGGGTCGCTCTTACCCCCAAAACCACCCCCAACATATGGCTTAATCACCCTAATCCTGTTCATTGGTTCGCCCAGTACTTTTGCAAGGTATCTGTGTAAATAATGAGGCACCTGTGTAGCGGTAATTATAGTAAGCCCGTTTTCATCCCAATAAGCAGTAGCTGCATGTGGTTCTGTAAAACCATGGTTTATCCCCTGAAATGAATATTCACCTGAAACCACAAATGCCGATGAATCCAATCCTTCTTTCTGGTTTCCGAATCTAAGTTCAGCTTTTTTATGAATATTGTTGTTGAATTTACAGTGAGCGTGTATCTTTTCGTTATCACCAATATCATTCAGTGATTCTTCCATATCAAAAAATGGTTTTAGAGGGGTAAATTTTATTTTAATTTTATTGCATGCAGCAAGCGCCTGCGCTTCTGTTTCTGCCGCAACGGCAGCAACTATTTCACCAATATACCTTGTTTTATCAGCTGCCATTGCAGATTCATCCTCTGAAATCGGCAGAACGCCAAATCTGACCGGCAGGTCTTTTCCTGTTATTACAGCTTTTACACCCTCGCTGTTTATCGCGTCGCTTACATCAATTTCATCTATTTTTGCATGCGGGTATTTGGCGCGAAGAAATTTGCAGACAAGCGCATTTTTTATTTTTATGTCATCCGCATAATCGGCTTCGCCCTTTACTTTTTTAACAGCTTCATTATAAGGGCGTGGTTTACCCACCATACTGAAAGTATTATTCTTATCTGTTATAGTTTTACCCGGAGTTTTTCCATTAATCTCTGATGCATATTCTGCAATTGCCTCTACAATCTTTTTATAGCCTGTGCACCTGCATAGATTTCCTGAAATTGCCTCCTGAATTTGTTCTACTGTGGGGTTTGTGTTTTCTTTCAGAAATGCGACAGATGTCATTACCATCCCCGGAGTGCAGTATCCGCATTGTATTGCTCCTTTTTCTACAAACTTTTTCTGCAAACCATGTAAAACTCCGTTTTCTGCGAGTGATTCTATTGTAGCGATGTTTTTACTGTTGCATCTTGCTGCCGGAGTTATACAGCTCATCACGGGTGAGCCATCAACTAAAACTGTGCAGGCACCGCAGCTTCCTGAACTGCAGCCTGTTTTAGTTCCGGTTAAACCTACCCTTTCTCTTAGTACTGAAGATAACATTTCATGTTCATCTATCAGCAATTGATAGGTTCTGTTATTTATTATTAGTTTTATCTGCTTCATCTCAAATGTTTATACGGTTAAATTCGCCCCGATACTCTTACCTCCATCAACATAAATTACCTGTCCGGTAATAAATTGTGTACTTTCAGTAACAAGAAATGACACTGTATTTGCAATATCGTCCGGTTTCCCGATAGTTTTGGTAGGCTGTGCATTAATTAACTTTTCAAGAACATCATCAGGCAGTTTTTGGGTCATAGGTGTATCTATAAGTCCGGGTGCTATTGCATTTACCAGAATACCATACCTGCCCAGCTCTAATGCCAGAACTCTTGTTAATCCAATAATACCGGCTTTAGAAGCTGAATAATTTGACTGTCCTGGGTTACCCAGCCATGCACGTGATGAAATATTTACAATCCTTCCGCATTTCTGCTCCTTCATCATTTTTGCAGCTTCTCGGCACATCAGCCAGCTTCCTTTCAGGTTAGTATCTATAACTGCGTCAAAATCATCTGCAGGCATTTTATGTATCAGGTTATCCTTTATTATTCCCGCATTATTAACAAGAACTTCTAAATTTGCGTTTTTGTCTTTTATCTCATTATACAAATCGCTGACATCAGTTTCACAAGAAATGCTGCAATGAACATATAAAGCATTTTCATTGCCAAGCTCATTTACAAGCTTTTTGCCGTTAGCATCATCAACATCAACGGCATAAATGAAATAGTTATCCTTATTCAGTTTTTTTGCAATTGCCTGACCGATACCGTTTGAAGCCCCGGTTACTATTGCGTTTTTTCGCATAAGATGTTGTTTTTAACTTTTTCAGTTTTGTTGTTTTTTGTTTTTACTATTTCCGCAATAATGCTTATTGCTATTTCGGCAGGAGTCTCTGCATTTATATCCACCCCTATGGGCATGTGAACTTTATCTAGTTCCGCTGAGGAAGCTAAATTTGATTCTATAAACATTTTTTTTGTGATTTCTGCTTTTCTTCTGCTGCCTATCATGCCAAGGTATGCAAAATCTCTTTTTATACAGTAAGCAAGTATATCTCTATCTATTTGATGGCTGTATGTGGTAATAACAATAAATGTATTCAGGTCAAATGGTATAGATTGAAGAGCCGCAGTATGGTGGAGGTTCATTTTATAGACAGATTCATTAACTGATTGGTCAAGATATTCTTTGCGATCATCAATTAAGTAGATTTCAAAACCAGTTTCAGCGGCAAATACAGCAAGAGCCTGTCCTGTATGACCGGCGCCAAATATAAAAAGTCTTTTAGTATTCACTATAGGTTCAATAAAAATTTCAACTGTTCCGCCGCAGCACATACCAAGCTGACTGAGGAGATCGTATTTGAGCGCTGCTGCTTTATTTTCTTTTAAAACATTAAGCGCATCTTCTTTAATTTTTTTTTCCAGGCTGCCGCCGCCTATCGATCCGGATATTCTGCCATCATAATAAACAATCATTTTTGCCCCTGCTTTTCGCGGAGCAGAGCCCTTTGTATTGGTAACTATACACAATACAGCCTTAATACCGGAGTTCTTGATGTTTATTATTTCATCGTATAAATCAGTCAAAACTTAATAAGTATTGTGTTTAAAATAAAGATTATAATCTTCCGCAGTATTAATATTTGCAAGAATATTTTTATTTCTTGATTCAATATTAATACATTTAAATCTGCCAAGGAAATTCTTGAAGTTTGTTCCTGTATCAGATTCATTTCTGATGCAATCCATAATCATTTTAGGAAGCAAAACAGGATGACCTCCTTTTTTTTCATATTCAGGATAAATGTATGCGTCTTCTTTCTTGTTATTAAATAAGAGCGTTAAAAGTTCTCTATCGGTAAATGGATTATCAATGTTCTGAATAAAAGTAAATTCGCAATCCATGCATGCCTCAGCGCCTGTCTTGAGTGAAAAAAATCTTCCAAGCGAAGGACTGTAATTTATTACCGGTTTTATCTTTTTTTTAAAAGAATTTGGAAAATATTGTTCATAATGTTCGTAGTTTGCGGAATTAATCACTAAAATTATTTCATTACATCCAAAGATGTTGTAAACCCAAACTAATCTTTCCAGAAAAGTAATATCCCCGGCAAATTTTAAAAATGGCTTGGGCGATCCAAGTCTTTCAGATTTTCCGCCTGCTAAAATTAATGAATTAAATCTATTCATATTAATATACGAAAATAATAAAAAAATATGAAAAATATCATACCAAACAAATGTTAGTTAATTATTGCGTTGACAATTGTAAAAACATAAGTTATATTGAAAAATAAATAATTAACTAACATTTGTTTGGTATATGGAATTTGAACAAATAGTAAGTTTTTGCAAAGAAATCAGTTTTGACCTCGATTTCAGTTATGGCAAAAAATGGAAACTGCAAAGCACTGAAAGGTTATTAATTGGTTATATGCCGGTTTATTTCCCTCGTGAAATTGTACATGCTGCAAACGGCCTTGCTGTGGGTATTTTGGGGACCGGAGACAAAAAGCAAATAATCAAGGGAGATGCATTTTACCAGTCATATATTTGTCACATTCCCCGCGGCATAATTGAACTTGCCCTTGACGGGAATCTTGATGATATTGATGGTTTTATATTTCCTTCTATTTGCGATGTTATAAGGAACCTTTCAGGGATGTTCCAGGTACTTAAAAAAGGTAAGTTTGTAAAATATCTTGACTACCCGCAGAATTTTAATGTTGATATCGGCGGCAAATTCTATATTAATGAGCTTAAACATGTTTTAAGCGCTATGAAGAAAATTAACGGAATTGAAGTTACTGATGAAATGCTTTGGAACTCAATTAACCTTTACAACATTAACAGAAAATTGATTGAAGATATTTATGATGTCAGGGAAGAATTTCCCTGGAGATTATCCGCTGAAGATCTGTATTATATTATCAGAGCAGGAATGGTGATGCCTGTGGAAGAGCATAATGAAATTTTAAAAGAAGTTCTTGAGCATATTAACAAAGAGCGCGGTGAACCTATGGATAAGATACGTGTGGTTATCACAGGCGCTTTCTGTGAACAGCCTCCTGTGGGTTTAATTAAAACTATCGAAATGGCAGGATGTTATATTGTAGATGACGACCTGCTTTCAGGATCAAGATGGATTCAGGGTGATATAACAAATGGTATTTCAAACCCTGTTGAAGCCATTGCAAAATCATACATTACCAAAAGCCGTTATTCTGCTTCGGTTTACAGTATAGGAAGCGGAAAAGGTGAAAACCTGGTTAACATTGCGCGAAAACGAAAAGCTGATGGAATAATATTCGCCGCTCCAAGCTTCTGTGATCCTGCTTTATTTGATGCGCCTGTATTACAGAAGGAATGCAATAAAGCGAAGCTTAGGTACATTAGTTTTCAGTACAGCGAAAATACGGGTCAATATAAAGTTATCAAAGAACAGGTTGGGGCTTTTTCTGATTCTATTAAACTTTGGGAAGAACCGGAATTGATTTCATAAAAATTATTAATTTATTCAAATGTCAAACGAAGTAATAAAAGAAAGAAGCATGATTCTCCAGAAAGAGATGATCGCAAATCTTTTTGATGATTTAAGTTCCGCAAAAGAAACAGGGAAAAAAGTTGTGTACACATTTGTCCCGGGTAATCTTTCGGAATTGATCCATGCTTTCGGTATGCTTCCGGTTTACCCGGAAATTAACGCGCTGCAGTCCGGAATGAGAAAGCTTTCCGGCGGTTACATAAGAGATGCTGAAAAAATCGGCTTTTCAGAAGATGTTTGCACTTATGTAAAATGCGATATAGGAATGATGCTCAATGGCAACCTTGGACCGACAGGGAAAAAACTTCCTGACCCGGACCTGCTTTTATTAAGTTATACAGGCTGCTTTACTTTTATGAAATGGTTTGAAAACCTGGAACAGCTTTATCCCGGTGTTCCGGTTGCTATGCTTCACACACCCTATCAGGAAGACGGCAAAATAACACCAGAAATGACAAGCTATATGGTAAAGCAGCTGAAGGAAGATGTTATACCAAAAATGGAAATGGTTTCAGGAACTAAATTTGACGAAACAAAATTAAAAGAGGTTCTTGATAACGCAGCTAAGACAGAAGATCTTATTGTAAAGATATTTGATACTACAAAAAACTCTCCTTCTCCTATAGATGCATATTTTGCGGGAGTTTATTATATAGGTCCCATAAACATTGGTTTTAGGGGTACTGCTGAATCTGTTGAATACTATAGTGAATTATACAGTGAAATACAGGAAAGAGTAAAGCTTGGACTTGGTCCTGTGACCCCCGAAGGAGAGGTAAAAGAGCGTTACAGGCTGGTGGTAGAAGGTCCTCCAAACTGGACAAGTTTCAGAGAATTTTGGAAGCTTTTTTATGATCATGGAGCTGTTATAGTGGCTTCTTCTTATACAAAAGTAGGCGGAGTTTATGACTCCGGATTCAGGCATGATTCTTCACGTCCACTGGAAAGTCTTGCTGAATACTGCATGAACTGTTATACAAATCTAAACCTTCCGCAAAGAATTGAACTCTTGAAGAATTGCGTTAAGGATTTCAGGGCAGACGGCTTGCTTGTAAATTCAATAAAAAGCTGTAATTCTTTTTCGGCTGGTCAATTGCTAATGATGAGAGCAATTGAAGAGGATATGGAAATCCCGGTTGGGTTCGTTGAATCTGACCTTGTTGATCCGAGATATTTCTCATATTCTAATATTAAAAACCGGCTGGATTCATATTTCCAGATGCTTGAACAGAGAAAAATAATCAATAAACAAACAACAGCAGTCTGATGAATAAGTATTATTTAGGAGTTGATTTAGGATCAACCACATCAAAAGCAGTAATTATTGACGAGAACGATGAAATAATAGGACGTGGTATAACAAATACCCGGGCCAATTATAAAGTAGCCGCAGATATTGCCAGGCAGGAGGCAATATATAATGCCCGTTTTAATTTTCTTAAAAGGCTGCTTAATGATGAAATTACAACTCATCCGGAATATGAAATGTATATAACGGATATTGAAAATCTGTTCCAGTACCTGCAGTTTAAAAAAAGGCTCGACTTTCTTCAGAAACAGATGCGACAAACAAGCACAGAAATTTTTAAAGATGAAAAAGGAAGCCTTATATTTGAAAGTATCAATAATATTTTCGGTTATATTGAACCTGCAATAAAAAACGAATATATGAACGGCAGTCTTGGTTCAAAAAATCAATTCTTCCGTGATATTGTAAATGAAAAATATAACGATGAAGTTAAAAAGCTCAATATAGATATGTTTGAGCCAATGATGCTCGTATTCGATAAGAGTATAACACCGGTTGAAAATTTTATGTTCGAGTTTGATTTCCGGTCTCTTGTACATGAAGCGATGGATATTCTGAAAATTAAATATCAAGATTTGCCGGAATCCTCACCGGAAAGCGAAAAAAGCGTACATTTTGATGCTGAGTTAAACATCCTTAAAGGTAATTACGATAAAATTACAGATTCTTTAAAAGAACATATTGATAGTGTTGCCGGACATGAAATACATATAGCTAATATGGTGGGAACAGGATACGGAAGAGCGCTGCTTCCATTTCCGGAAGATTGTATTAAATCAGAAATATTATGTCATGCTTACGGAGCACATGCAATTTTCCCGAATACACGTACTGTTCTGGATATTGGCGGGCAGGATACAAAAGCTATACAGGTTGATAGCTACGGACTTGTAACCAGTTTTTACATGAATGACCGCTGCGCCGCCGGCTGCGGAAGGTACCTTGGATATATTGCAGATGAGCTGAATATTTCTTTAAACGAGCTGGGCCCTCTTGCGCTTGAAGCTGACAAAGAAGTGAATATTTGTTCTACCTGTACTGTATTTGCCGGTGCCGAGCTTCGTGAGTTGCTTAATGTTGGCGAAAAACGGGAAAATATTCTCGGTGGGCTGCATAAAGCCATTGTTATGAGAGCTATTTCTCTTATAGCTCGCTCCGGAGGAGTTAGAAATGAATTTACTTTCACCGGTGGAGTTGCCCGTAATAAAGCCGTTTTAAAAAACGTAAGCGACCTTGTGAAAAAAAATTACGGCGATAACATTACTATTAATATACACACAGATTCTATTTTTATGGGCGCGCTTGGCGGAGCAATGTTTGCACGTAAAAATATTGAAGTCAACCTTCCAAAAAATAAATCTAAAGTTTTAAGTAAAGAAATTGCATAATAATATGAGTGATAATATTAAAACCATTGGAATTGATGTGGGCGGAAGTTATATAAAAGCTGTTCTTATGAATTACAGTTCTGACCCGGAAATTCTGGAAAGCAAGACTGAAAAAATAAGGAAAAGAAACCCGCTTGCTTTATCTGAGGAAATAATAAATTATGTTCTGCAAAAATCCGGGCTTGAGTACTCACAGATTGCATATATTGCTTCTACCGGTGAAGGGGAAATGGTTAAAAGAAAAACCGGACATTTTTACAGCATGACAACTCACTCTAAGGGAGCAGTGCATTTTCACAAACACTGCAAAACTGTAGTAGATATGGGAGCGCTGTATGTCAGAACTATAAAAGTAAATGATGAAGGAAGAGTTCTGGATTATAAAATGACTGGGCAGTGTGCATCAGGCTCAGGGCAATTTATAGAAAATATTTCAAGATACCTTGGACTGGCAATTGAAGAAGTAGGGGATATTTCGTTGAAATCTGCTGCGCCCGAAACACCATCCGGTATATGCGCTGTGCTCGCTGAAACAGATGTTATCAACATGGTCTCCAGGGGTACTTCTACGCCGGATATAATTAAAGGAATACATCTTTCAATTGCAGGCAGGGTTATAAAGCTTCTTTCATCTTTAAAAGCAGAATCACCTGTTGCCCTCACAGGGGGAATGGCTTTAAACCAGGGTATGGTTCAGGCAATAAACGAACTTGCCCGAGAGAGCAAATACGACTGGGATATAGTTACCTCTCCCGAGGCAAATTATGCCGGAGCCGTTGGAGCTGCATTATGGGGCGGTTTCAGGTATAATAAACTTAAAGAAAAGAATGCCAATACAGTTTTACAAATGAATTAAGTGTATCTATAAATAAACCTGTTAATAAAATAAAAGAATTATTATTAAATGAAAATTTATGAATCAAGGTATGAATTAGGCGATGTTCTTCCTAACATTGCCTTGATGCTTAAAAAGAATGCGGGTCTTTTTTCGGATAAAGTTGTTGTCAGAGAAAAAATTAACGGCAGTTACAGGCAGTTAAGCTGGCAGCAGTTATACAGGGATATTAATAATATTATCAGAAACCTGAAAAAATTCGGATTTGTAAAAGGAGATAAACTTTTAATTTTCTCGAAAAACCGTATTGAAATGCTGGAACTTGAATTGGCATTAATGGCTTCAGGCGGCGTTGCTGTACCTATTTTTTTCAATTATAATTCTGAAATTGCAGAATCACTTATAGATGAATCTGATTCTGTTTTTGTTGCTGCCGGAGATGAAAAACAGCTTAGCAGGCTTAATCCGAATCCTAAGATAAAACAATATTTTGTTTTTGATAAATTAAGTGATGAAAGATTTAATAATCTGGCCCACTTCAGTTCGCTACTGCAGGAGAATGGCAATGGTGAGGAGATGCTGTATTTTGATGCAGATCCGGATGATATTTGCCTTAATATGTTCACTTCCGGCACAATGGGAAGCCAGAAATGTGTGCAGCTTATGCATAAAAATATACTTTCCCAGCAGGCAGCCATTAAAACACTGCTTGCAATAGATGAAAATGACCGTTTTTTAAGCTACCTTCGCTGGCACCACAGTTTTGGCGGGATATTTGAAATGTTTACTGCATTGTATAACGGAGCAGAGCTTACCCTGGAATCAAGCAATGGACTTAATCCGCATGAAATATTAGAAAACTGGAAGCAGATTAAACCAACGGTTTTTTTCAGTGTACCGCTTATTTTTCACTCATTAATAGATCTGTTAACAGATAATAACAGCCTGGCAGAAGATTTTTTTCATAAAGAATTGAAACTGGTCTTTACCGCAGCTGCCCCACTTCCAAAGTATATTTCAGATGAGTTTGAAAACAGGAATATTCCTGTTTTGGAAGGCTGGGGACTAACAGAAACGTCTCCTTGCTGCACTTTGACTGACCGGAATCTGGAGAGGGTGCCAGGTATTGTGGGATTTCCTATACCGGGTGTTACGGTTGGTATTGCTGATGATGGCGAAATTCTTATTAAAGGTCCTAATGTAATGTGCGGTTATTACAAGAACCCCGAAGCAAATATAAAGTGCTTTACGCCTGATGGCTGGTTTTGTACGGGTGATGTAGGCGAAATGACAGAAACCGGATTAAAGCTGATTACCCGGAAGGATAGGATTTTTAAACTAACAAATGCCGAAAAAGTAATTCCTTCTGAGCTTGAGAACCTTATAACAGGCAAATGCCATTTTATTTCAAATGTGCTGGTTGAAGGCAGCGGAAAGAATTATGCCGCAGCCCTGCTTTTTCCTGATAAGCTTATTCTTCATGAATCTGTTAATGGCAGTAAAGCCAAAGTGAAAGATTGTGTTTGTCCTCAGAATATGGGAGACCTTTCTAACTGTCTCAAGAAATGTTTGAACGAAATGAACAGCAGTCTTAAGCAGAAATTTGCAAAAATTAAAGTTGCAATGCTTATTGATGATACTCTTAAAGTTGAAAACCGAACTTTAACGCCATCGATGAAACTTGCTCCAAACAACGTAAAAGAAGTTTATAAAGCTCATATTGATAAAATGTATAATTCAGGAGATTTACCTGATGAACTGTTGGGTAAGGATGTTTACCTGATTTACATTGAAGAATAATAATTTGAACAGTTTAGTAAAAATGCAAAAATATGAAATAAAGACCGCTGAGATTTTAAAAAACCTGATGAAAAGTTATTTTACTTCACTTGCAGCAGGTGAGAATAAAATTGCATGGTGTACAAGTGTGGGACCAGCAGAACTGCTGAGGTCTTTTGGGTTTGAAGTTTATTTTCCTGAAAACCATGGGGCTTTAATGGGGGCTACCCGGACAGCTACCGAATTTATTCCTGTTGCGGCTAAGTATGGTTTTTCTAACCAGATTTGCTCATATACTACTGCCGATATTGGTGCCTTTATTTCCAAAGATACTCCTTTAAAAAAGCATTACGGTCTTGAAAGTGTTCCAAAACCTGATCTTCTGGTTTACAATACAAATCAATGCCGGGAGGTTCAGGATTGGTTTACATTTTACGCAAATCATTTTAATGTTCCAATTGTTGGTATTCATCCGCCCAGGTATCTTGATGAAGTTACTCAAAATGATATAAGCCAGGTTGTTGATGAATTTAAAAGAATAATTCCTGTTTGTGAACGTGTTACAGGAAATAAGTTTGATATAGATAGGTTCAGGGAGATTTTAAAACTGAGCAAAGAAGCAACTGACCTTTGGCAGAAGGTATTGAAAACATCTTCTGCTGATATACCGCCTTTAAGTTTTTTTGACGGCACTATTCAAATGGGTCCTATAGTAGTGCTGAGGGGTACAATAGAAGCTAAGAATTATTACCAGACACTTTATGATGAGCTTAGTTCAAATGTGCAGGCTGACAAAGGCTTTATGGATGATGTTAGATGCAGGATTTTTTGGGATGGAATGCCGATTTGGGGTAAATTAAGGATGCTGTCAGACCTGTTTATTAACAGTCATGCAGCTGTTGTTGCCTCTACTTACTGTAACAGCTGGATATTTGAAGATTTTGATGAGAAAGACCCCTTTGAGTCTTCTGCGCTTGCTTATACAAAAATCTTTATTAACAGAAGCGAATCAGCTAAGATAAAAATGCTTAAACAATGGGTAGATGAATATAAAATTGATGGCGTGATTTTTCATGATTCCAAAACCTGCTTTAATAATGCTAATACCAGGTTTGGAATGCCCGGCAGGTTTAAGGAGCAAACAGGTACTCCGGTATTGATAATAGAAGGCGATTTATGCGACCTTAGATTTTTCTCTGAAGGGCAGTCGATAAGTAAAATAGAAACATTTGTAGAGCAGCTTGAAAATCTTAATATTAAAAAATAGTTCTAAAATACAATAATTAAACTATAACAAAATGAAAAGGGTTGCTGTAATAGGGATGGGTCCCGTTGGGCTTATCCTCGCAATTCATTTAAAAGATGCCGGTTTTGATGTTGCCCTGTGTGATAAAGATAAAATTAAGATCAATCTTATCAGAACAGAAGGCGTAAAACTTGAGGGAGTTATTGAAAAAAAAGCATTCTTTGATAATGTCTATTCTGAAATTTCTGACCTGAAAAATTTCAAACCTGAAATGCTGATCTTTGCCCTGAAAACATACCAGGCTGAAGATGCCATAAAGGAGTCTGAATCCCTGAAAAGTGATAATCTGATTGTAATAAACGCGCAGAACGGCATTGACAGTGAACTCCCTTTTTTTAAAGTCTTTGGTGAATCAAACTGCCTGAGATTTGTTATAAACTTTGCCGGCAATCTTCTTGCTCCTAACATCGTAAAAGTTACATTCTTTATCCCTCCAAATTATGTCGCATCTATGGATGATACAAAGTTTGAATTTGCACAGTTGTTTGCAGAAAAGCTGACCGACGCTTTGCTTGACACAAAAGCAATCCACTCTTTTGAAATTCTTAAAAAAATATGGGAAAAAACAATTTTAAACTCTTCTTTGAGTCCTCTTTGCGGAATTGGAAAACTTACAATGAAAGAGGCAATGGAGCTCCCCGATACTGTTGAGCTTATTGAAGTAATTATACAGGAAGCAGTTGAAGTAGCAGAAGCCGAAAAGATAAAATACGAAGACGATTTTATCAGGAAATGCCTCAGGTATCTGAGAAAAGCCGGAGATCATTACCCCTCTCTTGCAGTTGATATGATTAACAACCGCCCTACAGAGATAGATTATATGAACGGTAAAATTGTAGAATACGGACATAAACATTATATAAAAACATCTCTAAACCTTGCACTGACCAATATGGTTAAAGCGATGACTTTAAAGAGTCTGCAAACAAACCTCACGTCAGTGATTACTTATTCAGCAACAAAGAATTTAGTCACAAAAAATTTGTTAAACGTAAATAAAGAGCTGGCTGCGACTGCCGGTGACTGCTTTCTGGGAATAGATCTGGGAAGCGCTTTTATGAAGTTTACAGTTATTGATGACAATGAAAATATTGTCTTCGATACAATGCTTAAAACTGCAAATCGTGATAGGATCGCTCTAAAACATGTTATGCAGGCTATTAATGCTGAGTACAGAATAAAATATTCTTGTGCTACGGGCTACGGGAGGAAACATTTCCCCGATGCGGAAATAATTAAAACAGAAATCAATTGTGCGGCAGCGGGTGTATCTATGTATTTTCCCGGTGATAAGAACATAATAGATATAGGCGGAGAAGATATTAAAATAATCCGTTGTGATAGCTTTAACAATGTTGATAGTTTTTACATGAACGATAAATGTGCTGCGGGCACCGGTTCTTTCTTGACAGAAATTGCCGAACGCGCTGATATTAAAATATCAGAAATGAGCAACCTGGCGTCTAAATCAAAATATAATGTTGAGCTAAACAGTTTCTGCACCGTGTTTGCAAAAACAGAAATAATGAGCTGGCTTTTTAATGGTGTGCCAGTCGATGATATTGCCCGGGGAGTTTATCTTTCTCTGGCAAATAAAATTGCCCGTCTAAGAATAGACCCTACTATTCCAACTTATATAATTGGCGGGGTAATAGCTCATCATCCATACCTTAAAGCGCTGATGCAGGAAAAGATTAAACACGAAATTTATGTTGTTGAAAGACCGCAGTACATTGTTTCAACAGGCGCTGCGCTTACTGCTAAACAGCATTATCAGAGGTCGCTTGAAAAATTAACTATAGAAGAAAATCAAAATTAATAATAAATGAAATCATTTCACGATAGAGAAAAAGGTACAGGAATTTTATTCGATGATATCTATCTTGCCGGGGGAGCCAGGACTCCTTTCGGAAAATTCTGCGGTACGCTGGCAAAGGTTTCACCAACAGATCTGGGCATATTTGCTTCAAAAGGAGCGCTTGCTAAAACAGGAGTTGATGCAGCTTCAATTGACCAGGTAATTGTTGCTAATATAGGTCAGGCATGCCCGGACGCTTATTTTTTGCCAAGGCATATTGCCCTGTATTCAGGAGTTCCGCAGAGCGTTCCATCCTTAATGGTACAGAGAATTTGCGCTTCTGGTCTTGAAACAATTGTTACTGGCTGTGAACAGATAACCCTTGATAAAGCTGAAAGTGTTTTATGCTGCGGTACAGAAAATATGTCTCTTGCGCCTACCGTCAGTTTTGGGAACAGGATGGGATATCCGCTTGGAAGACTTGAGTTTCTGGATATGCTTTGGGTTGCCCTTGATGATACCGCCGCAGGTTATCCGATGGGAGAAACAGCTGAAAACCTTGCGCAGAAATACAATATAACCAGGCTTGAAATAGATGAATTTGCCAAAAACTCAAGCGATAAAGCTATTGATGCACTTGAAAGAGGCTTTTTTAACGACGAAATAATACCCTTGAACTCTGAAATATTTACAATAGAAGGTTTAAAGCCTAGAAAAGTTTCGCTTCCAAAAAGTGTTAAAGATTTTAGTACAGATGAAAATATCCGCCGAACAACACTTGAATCTCTTCAGAAACTGCCGTCCGCTTTTATCAAAGATGGGATACAGTCAGCTGGAAATTCAAGCGGAATTGTAGATGGCGCTGCTGCGGCAATTGTTGGAACAAAACAATTTGTTCTCCAAAAATCTGTGAAACCGTTAGCTAAGATTATAGGAGCTGCGGCTTGCGGAGTTGACCCTAAATTTATGGGTATAGGTCCGGTGCCCGCCATTAAAATATTGCTGGAAATGACAGGTTTGAATCTTAATGATATTGATCTTTTTGAAATTAATGAAGCATTTGGCGCTCAATATGTAGCATGCGAAAAAGAGCTTAACCTGGAAAGAAATAAGGTTAATGTTAACGGAGGAGCTATTGCAATTGGTCATCCGCTTGGTGCAACCGGTATAAGACAATCTGTGACAATTTGCCGTGAAATGATAAATAGAAAAGTTAAATACGGAATTGCAACTGCATGTGTTGGCGGCGGACAGGGAACGGCTATTCTTTATGAAAACTGTAATTTATAGTATTAACTGAAATTTTAAGTTTTTTTCCTTTATATATATTTTTGTTAATTCATTTTAACCAAATCTATGGAAACTAATATTATGTATTCCTGGCAAATGACAGGACTTAAAGAAGAATTCAAATTGACTGAAAATCCGGTGCCGGAACCCGGTGAAGGCGAAGCTGTAATTAAAGTATCCGGCTGCGGTGTATGCCATACAGATCTTAGTTTCTGGCACTTTGGAGTTAAAACCAGGCATGAACTGCCTTTAACTCTTGGTCATGAAATCAGCGGCATTGTAATTAAGGGACCTGATCATTGGCTTGGAAAAAAAGTTATAGTCCCTGCTGTGCTTCCCTGCGGTGAGTGCGATCTTTGCCGAAAGGGGATCAGTAATATCTGCCAAAACCAAAAAATGCCCGGAAATGATTTTGACGGGGGGTTTTCAACACATGTAAAAGTACCTTACAGGTTTTTATGTCCTGTACCGGATACAGCCCTTGAATCACATTCTCTGGAAGAGCTTGCTGTAATTGCAGATGCTATTTCTACTCCATACCAGGTTATCAAAAAATCCGGCTTAGAGCAAGGCGATCTGGCAATTGTTATTGGAGTAGGGGGAGTTGGAATTTACGGCGCGCAGATAGCGAAAATTTTCGGCGCTAAAGTTCTTGCCATAGATATAAATGATGCTAAGCTTGAAACTGCAAAATCTTACGGTGCTGATGCTGTGATTAATTCTTCAGGTCTTGATATTAAGGGAGTTAAAGAAGCCGTAAAAAATGCCTGTAAAGCGTTAGGCGCTCCTAGATACTGCTGGAAAATTTTTGAGTTTTCCGGTACAAAACCTGGACAGGAGCTGGCATATAATTTATTAACATTTGCGTCAACGCTTTCTGTAGTTGGGTTTACTATGGATAGGCTTGAAATTAGGCTAAGCAATTTAATGGCTTTTGATGCAAAAGCCATTGGCACATGGGGGTGCAAACCAGAGCTCTATCCTGAAGTTCTTAACCTGATTGCAGAAGGAAAATTGATTGTAAAAGATTTTGTTGAGCTATTTCCACTTTCTTCTATTAACGAAGTATTCAAAAATACTCTTGAACATAAATATTTAAAGCGTTCTGTTATGGTACCTGACTACGACTAAATGTTTCTTACACTTAATTTAATTTAACAATTTAGAAATCATCAATATTTTTTACTATGGAATTAAAAAATCACAATCTTGTTGCTTATGACTATAAAGAAATTATAGTTGAAAAAAGAGCCTGCCTTGATAAAAAAGGTAAACCCGTTGAGGGGCTTTACAATAAATGGATAATTCTGAATAATCCCGGACAGTATAATTCATATACCACCGGAGCGGTTAAAGAGGTAATTTTGGCTTTCAGAGAAGCCTCTAACGACAGAGATGTTGTTGCAGTTATTTTTACCGCGGTAGGAGATAAAGCCTTCTGTACCGGTGGCAATACCAAGGAGTATGCTGAGTATTATGCCGGTAATCCCGGTGAATACAAACAGTATATGAGGCTGTTCAATGATATGGTATCAAATATCCTAATGTGTGATAAACCTGTAATTTGCAGGGTAAATGGTATGAGAATTGGCGGCGGACAGGAAATAGGCATGGCTTGCGATTATTCTATTGCGCAGGATATGGCAAAGTTTGGGCAGGCAGGCCCTAAACACGGAAGTGTTCCGGATGGAGGTTCAACTGATTTTCTGCACCTGTTTGCAGGGGTTGAAAGGGCTATGTATTCATGTACTGCCTGCGATCCATGGAGCGCCCATGAAGCTTTAATGTACGGATTGCTGACTAAAATTGTTCCCTCTAGTAAACTCGATGGAAAATTTATTCCGAACCCGCTTGTACAAACCGATAAGTGGATTGACGAAAACGGAAACATTGTTTACGGTAAGATGAAAAATGGCGAAGAGCTTTCTAAGGGAAAAGAAACTCTTAAAAAATGTGAATCAAGTCTGGATCTTTTGGATGAGGCTGTAAACGAACTTGCAACAAGGCTTTTATATACCTTTCCAAATTGCCTCAGTAAAACATTACAATCTATAAGAAAGAAAAAGCTTGAACATTGGGATATGAACAAGGAAAACAGCAGGGAATGGCTGGGGTTAAATATGATGACAGAAGCAAAAGCAGGTTTCCAGGCATTTAATGACGGACCAAAAGATAACAGGGAGGTTGATTTTATCCTGCTGCGCAAGCTGCTGGCTGAAGGCAGAATGTGGAGTGATGAACTTATCAGGGAAGTTTCACCGCAGTATAAAAAAGATTAAATCAACAGGAGCCTCCGGAAATGGAAAAAATTAAATATGAGTTAACTCATAACAACAGCGTTGCAAGGGTAATATTAAATTCACCTAAGGGAAATGTGCTGGATTCCGTTATGATGTCTGACCTTATAGGGTTATTAGGTACATTTGATTCAATGAATGCTCTTAAACTTATTACATTTGAAGGTGAAGGCGCACATTTTTCATTCGGAGCCAGTGTTGAAGAGCACAGGAAAGAAAATGCCGCGGAAATGCTCAGCAGCTTTCATAGTATGTTTTATATGCTTGCAAAACTTGGAATCCCAACTGCCGCTAAAGTACGCGGACAGTGCCTTGGCGGGGCAATGGAGCTTTGCCTTATGTGCAATTTTATTTTTGCTGATAGTTCTGCCAAGTTCGCGCAGCCAGAAATTATACTCGGGGTTTTCCCGCCGCCTGCATCTTTGCTGCTGCCTTTAAAAATTGGAAGCGCAAAAGCTGATGAACTGCTTATTACAGGAAAAACCATTAACGCTGCTGATGCAAAGAATGCAGGGTTTGTTAATGAAGTATATAAAGATTGGGATGAACTTAATTCAGCTTTCGATGATTTTGTTAATGTTCAAATAGCGCCTAAAAGCGCTTCTTCTCTTAGATATGCTGTCAGAGCTGCCAGATTTATGTTCAATAGAATAATCAACGAAGATCTGAAATTACTTGAAGATTTATACATTAATGATATGATGAATACATCAGACAGCAATGAAGGTATTAACTCATTTCTTGAAAAAAGAAAACCTGAATGGAAAAACAACTAATTACACTATGAAACTTATAAGAACTGTTGGCGTAGCTGGCGCCGGAACAATGGGCTCGGCACTTGCGCAAAAATTTGCGATGGAAGGGTTTGAAGTATTACTGCTTGATACAAGTATTGAGTTTGTGAATAATGGTCTGCAAAGAATAAAAGATACTTTACAGGAAGGCGTCGAGAAAAAAATATTCACCACGGGTAAGGCTGAGAAAGTAATTTCTAAAATAAAAGGAACCGCTGATGTTAATGAAATGGCAAATGCCGGTCTTGTAATAGAAGCGATCTTTGAAAATTTTGAGGCTAAAGCAAAGCTTTTCAAAAAGCTTGATGCTGTTCTGCCGCCGGAAACAATTATTGCAACCAACACTTCTTCATTTTCAGTTGCAGAGCTTGCAAAAAATGTATCTATCCCTGAGCGGTTTATAGGGGTTCATTATTTTTACCATGCAGCCAAAAACAGGCTTGTTGAAATTATACCGGGCGAAAAAACATCACATGAGACATTTAAAATAATGGAGATTTTTTCAGTTCAATCCGGCAAAGACGCAATTACCTGTAAAGATGCTTATGGCTTTGTGGTAAACCGTTTTTTTGTACCATGGCTAAATGAATCCGTACGACTGCTGGAAGAAGGTATTGCTTCGGCAGGTGAAATTGACGCAGTATGCATGAAAACACTACAGATTGGAATGGGTCCTTTCGCATTGATGAATGCAACCGGTATCCCGGTTGCGTATCATGCTGAAAAAACTCTTGAACATTTTGGCAATCTTTACAAAGTAGCTGATTTGCTGAAACAGCAGGCTGATAAAAAGGAAGACTGGAAAATTGAACCTGTTGATGAAAAAACAATAAAACAGGAAATTAAAAATATTATTAATGAACGCCTTATGGGCGTGATATACTTTGTTTGTTCAGAACTGCTTGATGAAAAGGTTTGCTCTGCCCTTGAGATCAATCGCGGCGCAAGAATTGGTCTGGCTTGGAGAAGAGGACCTGTTGACCACATGAAAAAAGCCGGGGAAGAAGAAGTTAGAAGATTAGCCCTTAATATTGCCAAAAGATATAACAGCCCTGTTCCTCTATCAATTAGTGCAGATTTCTGGAACATTGAGCAGGTTAAACTTTCCATCACTGGTGAGAATGCCGTTATTGCTGTTGACCGTCCTGAAGATATGAACGCATTGAATGAATCTGTAATAAAACAGCTCGAAGAGAAGTTTAACATGGCAAATAAAGATGATTCTGTTAAGAATATTTTTATTACAGGAACAGGCAAAGCATTTGTTGCAGGTGCGGATATAAAATTCTTTATTGATAATATAAAATCAAACTCTATTGATAATATTGTCAAATTCACAAAATATGCCCAAAGTGTATTTAACTCTATTGATAACTGCAATAAAAAAGTTATTGCAGTTCTTAATGGTTTAACACTGGGTGGGGGTTTAGAACTTGCTTTATGCGCTGATATAATTTTAGCGCTTCCAAACGCAGTTCTTGCTTTTCCTGAAACAGGCATCGGGATATATCCCGGGTTAGGAGGAACCCAAAGAACACAACATAAGATCGGGAAAGAATTAACTAAATATCTAATCTTTACCGGAGATATGTTAAGCTCTGTTGAAGCGCAAAAAATCGGGCTGGTAGATAAGGTAATTGATATTAATGAAATGTTTGAATTTTTCGGGGGAAATATACAACTGCCTGAAATAATTAAAAATCCTGTTTCAGATGAAAAATATCTGAATATTCAGAAATTTTTCGCTAATTATGAATTTGGAGCAAATATTGATATCAGCAATGATGAAAATGATCAGGATTTGCTGGAAAAAATTAACAGTAAGATAAAACGAAAAGCCCCTATAGCCATTAGAACCGCGGAGAAACTCATTAACGAATGTAAAGGTTGTGAATCTGAGCTTGAATATTTGACATATATTTTTTCCACTGAAGATGCTTTATTAGGATTAAGTTCAATTGGAAAAAAAACAGAATTCAATGGAAAATAGATTTTTATGACATATATCCTGTGTGTTATCTATATTGCATGAAAATGTTTTAGGGAAAACATTTCTATAAAACATTGTTTTTTAAATATTTGTTAAAATTTGGTACACTTTGATATGTTGAAGATATATATCATAGTTTTATATGAGATATATCATAGTTAATATTACCGATTAAGGCATATTTTTGAATGTTGAGTCTGTTCTTTTGAATAATTCATTTTCTCCGAGTTGTGGTTTCTAAGTCTGTTAAGATATGAAACCTCAGCCGTTTAAGGCTAATTTAGAAATAGATCAACCTGCCTGCCCGAATTTTGTTTATTTCGGACACATTGCAAAGGAGATTGTAAGGCGAAGATTTTATACTTAGCCCTGCATTACTTTGTTAATGCAGGGTTTTTTATTTAATTATTGAGACATAATAATTTTTGAAAGGAATATTAATATGGCTATCCCCAAAAAATTCAAAAAATTTGTTGAAGATTTCCCCGATGTTGCAAAATCCTATGAAGAAATGGGAAATGCTGCACATAAGGCAGGTCCGCTTGATGAGAAAACCAGAGCTCTTGTGAAAATCGCTATTTCTACAGGTGCCCGCTTAGAAGGAGCGGTTCATTCTCATGTAAGAAAAGCAATTAATGCAGGGGTAACTAAAGAAGAGATGAGGCACGCGGTTCTGCTTTCGCTGCCTACAATCGGGCTGCCCTCTATGATGGCGGCTTTAGGATGGGTGGATGATATTTTTGATAACAATTAAATCATTAACATGGAAGAACTTCTGAAACTGTTTTTATCATTTATAAAAGTTGGTACACTTTCATTTGGGGGAGCTTATTCACTTATACCTGTTATTGAAAATGAAGTGGTTAAAAATCATGCGTGGTTAAATCAGGAAGAGTTTATTAAAGTATTGTCTATGGTTGAAACAATTCCAGGCGCAATTTCAATTAAATTTGCTACTTACACGGGTTATAAGGTAGCCGGAATACCGGGCGCTATTGCCGCCAATTTGGGCAACATGACACCGCCGGTAATACTTATTCTTTTCTTTTATTATTTTTACGCTTACATCGAAAAATTTGAGTATATTAAAAATACATTAGCCGGAATTAAATATGCGGTTCTTGGGATGATACTGGCTGTTGTTTACCAGTATTTTCTGAAGAATTACAGTGACTGGTTTGGAATAGTATTGTTTATTGCGGGCTTTTTGCTTACTGTTTTATTTAAGATGAACCCTGTTTATATTGTGTTAATTGCCGGGTTTGCTTCGTTTATTGTATATAAAATTAAATCAGCTTAAAAGTGCTTAAAGATAGATTCGGCAGAGTTCATGATTATTTAAGAATATCGGTTACTGATAGATGTAACCTGAATTGTGTTTATTGCAACCCCTCTGATCAGACATTTAATTTTCTAAAAGAATCTGAGATTCTAACTGATGAAGAATCTTTGAGATTGATCAGGATATTTGTTGAACATTTAGGATTCAAAAAAATCAGGTTTACGGGAGGAGAGCCTCTGGCTAAAAAAAATGTTGTTGATTTAATCTCCCGCCTGATGCCGTTACATGAAAAATACGGAGTAGAAACAGGAATAACAACAAACGGTACAAAACTTAAAAAATATTTAAACTCATTAAAAAAATACGGTGTTACAAAATTAAATATCTCACTTGATACCCTGGACAAAATTAAATTTTTTAAGATTACAGGTAAAGATAAATTTGAAGATGTATTTGAGGCAATTTTAGCCGCGGAAGAATTGGGATTTGAACCTTTAAAAATAAATTGTGTTATGATGAGGGGTGTTAATGATGATGAAATACTGGATTTTGCGGATTTTATCAAAGATAGGAACATGAACATCAGATTTATAGAATATATGCCATTCAGCGGAAATAAATGGAGCAACGGTAAATTCATGAGTTTTCTTGAAATAAAGAATATTTTAGAAAGTAAGTTTGTTCTTATTCCGATATTGAAAGATAGATCTGAAGTTGCCAATAATTTTCAATTATCAGGTTACAGGGGTACTGTAAGCTTTATCAGCTCTATTTCAAATCATTTTTGTGATGGATGCAGCCGCTTACGGATAACATCAGATGGAAACCTGAAATTATGTTTATTTTCACCCAAAAATACAGAGTTAGACTTGAAATTTTATCTCAGATCCGGAAATTATGATAACAAGGATATCGCAGAGATAATAGAAAGAAAATTACAGGAAAAAGAATTACAGCATGCAGATACAACTGAACTTTTAAAGCTTGAAAAGAATAATATGCTTTCGATAGGAGGATAGTTTGAAGAAGTTTTCTCATACAACCGGTGACGGAAAAGTTAATATGGTTAGCATTTTAAAAAAAGAATCTTCATTAAGAACGGCAAAAGCTTACGCAGAGGTACTACTGAATAAGGAAACTTTTCTTTTACTGCGCAAGAATGCGCTGCATAAAGGTGATGTGTTAACAGTTGCAAAAATAGCCGGCATTCAGGCAGCAAAACAAACGGCTGCTTTAATACCGCTTTGTCACAACATTCTGATTTCAAAAATAGATATTGAAACTAAATTAAACATAACCAATAAATCTGTAGAAATTACATCTTTTGCAGAGACAAATGCTGCGACAGGTATAGAAATGGAAGCACTAACAGCAGTTTCGGTTTCTGCTTTAACTGTATATGATATGTGTAAAGCAATAAGTAAAAATATCACTATTTCAAATATTTGTCTGATTTCTAAAACTGGCGGAAAAAGCGGAAATTATTATAAAAATAAATAATTAATTAATTTATGGAACAAAATATAGCGTTTAATACAAATGAAAATCTCTTGAATTTAGAGAGAAATGCCCGTAAACCTGAAGTTAACCAGGTATGTGCAGGAAAAATTCTGGCAATATCTATTAGCAAAAGAAAAGGAACTCCTAAAAGTAATGTGGATTCTGTTAAGCTGATAGAAGGATACGGAATTGAAAATGATGCGCATGCCGGTAAATGGCACAGGCAGGTAAGTTTTCTGGCAATTGAAAGTATCCAAAGGATGCGCGATAAAGGTTTGCCAAAGCTAAGACCGGGAGCTTTTGCTGAAAATCTGACCACAGAGTTTATCGATCTTCCCGCATTAAAAATAGGCTCAGTGGTAAAAATTGGAAATGAAGCGGAGCTTGAAATTACACAAATTGGAAAAGAGTGCCACGCAAAATGCGCAATATACTATAAAGTAGGTGATTGCGTAATGCCTGCAGAAGGCATATTTGGAATTGTGAAAAAAGGTGGAATGATTTCAGCAAATGATGAAGTCATTGTTTTAGAACCGCCAGTTTCTGATTTTAAAGAAAACTAATCAATGTGTTATTATGAAAAGTTACGATGAAGCATGTAGTATAATTATTGAGGAATTCAGGAAAATTGAACCGGGCACAGAAGAAATTGACCTGCTGGATTCCCTTAACAGGGTATTAGCTCAAGATATATTTTCGGATATCATGCTCCCGGGCTTCGATAATTCTTCAATGGATGGAATTGGCGTAAAATTCAAGGAAGGTAATACAAATTGGAAAATAATCAGCGAAATATCCGCCGGTAATTTTTCAGAGGCAGCTTTAAGCCATGATACAGCTGTTTTAATCATGACCGGCGCTAAATTACCCGGTGGAGTTAATACAGTTATACCCGTCGAAGATATTTTAATAGAAAATAATACCGCTGAATTGAAACCCGGCGTGGTTGTTAAAGATGGACAGAATATCCGTAATGCTGGACAGGATTTGAAGGAAAAAGAACTTGTTGCTGCAAAATTTACGGTGTTAAATTCCGCGTATATTTCTATACTTGCCGCATGCGGGGTATTTAGAGTTATTGTTTTAAAAAAATTTAATTTCGGTGTTTTTGCGACTGGTGATGAGCTTATTGAATCAGGCAGCATTTGTACCGGTGATAAAGTATATGCCAGCAATTTGTTTTCTGTTATTGCATTACTTAGAGAATTTAACATGGATTATACCAGCTTTGGCATTTGTAATGATAATAAATATGAATTAAGAGAAAAATTCTACAATGCCCTTAACAGCAATATTGATATACTTATCACAACAGGCGGTGTATCAGTAGGTAAATATGATTTTGTGATGGAAACTCTAAATGAGCTTGGAGCTGAAATAATTTTCTGGAAAGTAAACATTAAACCCGGAAAACCTTTGTTGTTTGCGAAAATAATGATAAATGGTGTAAAAAAGCTCATTTTTGGCTTACCGGGCAACCCTGTTTCAACTTATGTAAATTTTCAGATATTTATTAAAAATATTTTATCTGAATTGTATTTTCATACTAAACCAAAAACTGTTAACGCGGTTTTGATGAACAATCTGAAAAAGATTGACTCCAAGAGGCATTTTATCAGAGGTATGATTACAGAAATGAGTGATAGAGGAAAATATCTTGTGAAATCCTTTGATAACCAATCATCTTCTAACTTAACAGGGTTAAGTAAATCTAATGCCTTAATTGTACTTGAAGAATCCAGAACCAGTCCTATAGCCGGAGAAGAAGCAGAATGTATACTGATATAACAGGAATTATCCTTGCGGGAGGAAAGAGTTCCAGGATGGGTGAAAACAAAGCGCTTTTGCCCTTTAACGGTAAAACCATCATTGAAAGTATCTCTGAAAGAGTTAGATCAGTTTTTAAAAATGTTATGCTTATCACTAATCAGCCCGATGATTATTCTTTTCTGAACATGGAAACATTTCAGGATATCTACTTTGGCAGAGGACCGCTTGCAGGTATTCATTCAGGATTGATGAATTCCAAAACCGAAAAAAATTTTATTATTTCCTGTGATATACCCCTTGTAAATAAGGACATAATAAATTTTCTGGTAAATTACCAAACAAAACAACCAATAACTGTTTTACAAGCTGATGGATTTGTGCAGCATTTGTGCGGTGTTTACTGTAAAAGATTGGTTTCAGCCGCTGAAGAAATCCTTAACAGTATAGAAAAGGAAATGAATGAAGGGAAAAAATGTAAATGCAAAATGATGGAATTTCTGACAATTGCTGAAGCTGAAATTATAGATAGCATTAACATCCCATTTTACAAAGAAGGAATGTTCCTGAATGTAAATAAACCATCAGATTATCAGATACTTCTGGAGACATTAAGTTAAATTCGGGAGTTTTTTATACTATTTATTTTGTTGAATTTTTAAATTATCTTTACTGCAAATTAACTATTAAAACATGAAATTGCTTTACCTTGTACCTTAATTTACAGTAGTTTGGGTGTTGCTATCCTGTTATCTTGGGCTGTAATTTTTTTTGAATATATTTTATTCTGAATATAAATAATAGAATCAACTAAATGAATATTTTTGACCAATTTGTAATTCCCGGAACTTCAAATCATATACTTTTGATTAAATATATGCTTATAATTTCGCTTATGCTGTTTATTCCATATGCGGGTATGCTGCTGGGCGGTATGTTTATATCATCATATTTTGATAAAAAGGGTAAACGTGAAGGAAACAGTCTGTACACAAGATTTGCCAAAGATGTAATAAACAAACTAACTATTTCAGAAAGCGCGAAATTTGGTCTTGGTATTGTACCGGCTTTATCTATATTTTTTGCTTATGTACAACTGCTGTACTCTTCAAACACAGTATCATTAAGCATGATGGCTTTGGCCGTAGTAATATTTTTTATTTCGCTATCTTTTGTATATAAATACAGAGAAACTTACAAGCTCGAAAGGATGCTGAGCCAGATTAATTACACGGGATCAATTGGAAAGTATCTGTTATTAATCTCTCTTTACATTCTTGCAGGTACAATGGCTCTTTCTGCCAGTCCGGATAATTGGGGTAAGATTAACAACGTTATGCAGTTAATTTTTTCATGGCAGAGTTTTTTTGGTTTTCTTACACTGCTTTGCATTTCAGGGCTTATTTCCGGCAGCGCCATTATTTTCTTTTTCTTTAAATGGGATGGCGGTTTAAAGGATATGCCGAATGACTACTCGGAACTGGTTAGAAAATTTGCCGGAAATCTTACTTTAATCTCAGGAACACTTTTCCCGCTAATGATACTTTTAAGCTATTTGTATTTACCTTATTCAACTCTCTCGCCATTATTGTTTTATTACACTATTGCCGTATTTGCCATTTCGTTAATTCTCGGTAGTTTTATTTTATCTATTCTGAAATCTAACAATACTGACGCTGCGACTTCTGTTTTCATGCTTATTATTGTGTTAATAACTCTAAATATTTTTAAAGATCAGCAGGCTTTTGCAACAGCTGTTCTGCCAAATACAGTGAAATTGACGCAACTTGCCGATAACCTTGAAAAAGAGTCTCAAAATAAATTGATGCAAAATACCGGTATAAACGCTGAATCTATTTATACACAAAAATGTTCTGCATGCCATAAATTTGATCAAAAACTGGTCGGTCCTCCTTATGACCAGGTTGTGCCTAAATATAACGGTGATGTCCAGAAACTTGCCGAGTTTATTCTAAATCCTCAGAAAATAGATCCGGCTTATCCTCCAATGCCGGTTCAAGGACTTAAGAAAAAAGAAGCAACTGCGATGGCACAATGGCTGATTAATAAATCAGAGAAAAAATAAAATGCTCAATTATTAACAATGCCTTAATCTAAAATCAGATTTTGTAGTTCTTTTGTAAATGTTTTAAAACGCAGTAACTTTCATCACGTATTTAACTGCCGGCCAATTGTTTTCACAATTATGTAAAACGGATTTCCCGAAAATAACTTTGGGCTATAAAAGTATAATGGTTTAACTCCTTAACTTTATTTAACGCCAATCAATACTCTTGCGAAAAAATCAAAAGTTCAACATAGTTATTAATTGCTTTCCATTAAAGAAAGTTTATTTTCCATTCCTGCAAATTCTTCTGCATTGATATACTTATCAGCCAATGGAAACAGGATATTATCTTCTCTGAAAATATGAAGCCTTATCAGTTCAATTAAAGATTTACCCTGTTCTACTGCTGCATCAATCGTAATGGCTCTTGATTTGGGGTCAGGCAGCCTTGATGCTAATCCCATTAAATTAAATGTAACAGATGCTGATTGCATCATTTTTATATGGTCATCTTCAAGCATATCTATGGCAGTTTTAACCGGTTCGCCGTTATCTGCAGTACTGTGTTCACCATTTTCCAGTAGTCTTTCCTGCAGCAAAGGGAAAAGAACCTTTTCTTCTTTTTGATTATGGAGTGTGATTTTATCATCAAAAAAAGTGAAAAACAGCCTAAGCCCCTCATTAAAAGTTTTATCGGGTATCATCCCTTTGTCCTGAAAATCTCTCAAAACATTTTCAAAATCTTCAATGGCTTTCAGGCATATCTTATGCTCGTTTACCAGTTTCTTCATTACCGGGTGATAGGTTTCAAGATTTACCGTTTCAAGTGATGGTGGTGAATAAGGATCCGGCGGATTCATTGGCGATAACTCATCTTCTGATTCTTTATCGACAAATCTTTTTATCTGATCATTTATCTTCTGATCATCTTTTAACTGTTTTTCCAAATTTATTTTTGGATTTCCATTATTCATAAAATCAAATTTTTGTTATTTTATTAAATGAGAATATAGTAAATGAATTTAGAAGTAACCATTGAACATTGAAAAATTTCAAAGGGTTTTTACAGGCTTTTTTTCTTCCTAAAATAACTATCCAGCGAAATTCCTCCTCCGCCAAAAAGGAAGAAAAGAATTAAAAGTACCAAAACCAGCATCGAAAGTTCAAAAGATTGTTCTACTTTGGATAATCCTGTTTTTAAATGAACAAAAAAAACCGCTCCAAACAACACAGGAATCTGCAGCAGCGAAGCTATCCTGGTAAATAATCCTAATGCAAGCAATAAACCGCCTACAAAGTGTAAAGTAATAACATATGATATTGACCAGTAGTACTCACTCATACCTGAAAGCTGAGTAATTGCATCAGGATTTGCTATTAAAATTATGCCTCTTGCCAATAAAGCGCATCCCAAAAAAATCCGTATGAATGAATATGCATAATCTGAATGCGATTCAAACCATTCAGAAATTGATTTCAGTAGCTTCATAATATTTTCTGAAATTTAAATTAACAATAATGTTATGAATTATTAACTATTTTTTGGTATCAGTTAATTTAAAAAAATAAATTAAATCAGGTAAAGCAATATAAACCAATTAAAGTCTAATTTAAACCCATCTTTTATAAAACATTTCTATTACCTAATATGGTTTTTAAAACACTCCGAAATACTCCGGCAAATGCTGCTAACCATGCAATTATAGCAAAATAAATAAAAGTATAAGGAATAAAGTAAAGAAATGAAAGATTCATTGCCTCAGCTATCTGGAAAGTACAAACTGTGTACATTCCTAATGGGAAAACAGCGCCCCAATATAATGGGTCGTAAATCATCGGGAAACGCTTATATATATGCCTCCATACAGCCAGAATAATAAGCATGGGTATCCACCAGGAACCAGTTGCCCAGTAAAATATTGTAAATCCTTTAATAAACGGCAGCAAAGACTGAAGAAAAGGGGCATCAGGTGTATTTTTAATTAACAATGCACCGGAAAGTGTTGAAATTGCCATAGCTCCCATGTTGATCCAATACGGAGGTGAAAGATCACCCGGCGAAAACTTAAAAAATGTATACCTGTAGAATATCAGTGATATCATCCAGATATATAGCATACCGCCCCATAACCACATAGAAAGAGCAAGAAAGTTTACCTCAAGCTTGTAAGGCTGCTCTAAATGTGTTGCAATATATGTGCTTAATACAGATATAGACTGGGTTGCCACAACCGATAACAGCCAGCCACCGGTTATACCCTCGGCTAAAGAAGGTTTGTTTTCTTTTATCGTAAGAATAGTAAAAACAATATACATAAGGCATATCCATAACACTATGCCTATTAGCCACAGGATTGTTGCAATGAAATAGTTCTCATATATCAGAATAAACTGGCTTCCAAGAACACAGGTTGCAGCAACTGATGTAAAAAATCCCGTGCTTCGTGTATGGTTTACGATATCATCAATTACTTCTTTCCTGTACCTGATGATACGAACTATAAAAAGAAACCAAATTATAATATAGGTAAGAATATTCAGCCAAAACAAAACTAGAGCTGCAATTTTTATATCCAGTAAATGGGCTGCAATTGAAACAATACCTGTAGCCATAACCATTGCAAAATAAGAGGGAGATAATGCTTTAATGTCTGCATTAATTCTTGCAATAAAAAAAGATTTTTCTTCAGCTTTTATGCTATTTGCATTACTGTTCATACATATTAATGATGTTCAATCTTTCTGATCAAATCAGGGACTTCCTGTTTCATCATTTTTGAAATGACATTATGCATCCAGGTAAGACAAACTGCAGAAAGAGCAACCAATAAAATCCACATGGTTGTCCATAAGCCGGTGAGCTCCAGCAGAAAACCAAATACAATAGGCAGGAAGAATCCTCCTAATGCACCAAGTACACCAACCATACCGCCAACTACTCCAACTTCCTTAGGAAAATATGTTGGGATGTGCTTGTAAACAGCAGCGGACCCAATTCCCCAAAGAATAGCAATAACAAAAATAATTCCTGTAAACACCCACATATTTGCCTGAAAATAAACACGTGTAACCCCTTTTGCAATAATCTGTCTTTTATCAACCTTATCACCGGCTTTTACTACCGGTTGAGTCCATGTTTGCTTTGTAGGAAAAATAAATGTTTTATTATCTAAATCCTTTGTTTCCTGCTGATCTGCTTCAACATGTGTTTGATTACCTGCAATTTTCAGGTTATATTTTTGCTCATCTATAATTATTAATGTATCAGAAACAAAAGAAACTGTGCCGGATTTAACCGCAGATATTCCGCTGCCCGGTGTGTAAACTTCCATTCTCGGAAAAATAAGCAAAAATGAACAGACACATGATAGTCCAAAAACCCAGTATAATACTTTACGCGCCCCAAATTTATCTGATATTAATCCCCCTGCTGCTCTGATAATTGCAGCCGGAAAACTAAACAATGTTGCAAGCAAACCTGCTGTTATTAATGAGGTTGAATATACATTTAAATAATACCCGATTAACCATTGTGATAGCGCAACAAAACTTCCGAAAACCAGAAAATAATACAGCCCAAAACGCCATACCCTGATCTGTTTTAAAGGAGAAAGTAACTGAATAAGAGATCTAGGTTCCTGTGCTGCCCTTTTATTATTGGCAAATACCAGGAAAATTATACCCATAATAATAAGTCCAATGGCATAATATTCAGGTAATCTTCTCCAGTTATCAAGGTTACTGCCGCCTTCGGTAAAGTTCTTTAGTAAAGTTGGCGCTATAAATGTAGTTAAAGCTGCTCCAAGTGTACCGCCGCCAAAAATACCAAGAACTGTTCCCTGTTTATTCTGCGGAAACCAAACCGATGTATAGGCAACTCCGGCAGCAAAACTGGAACCTGAAATACCATATCCAAGACCTAAAAGAAGAAATGATGTGTAATTATCAGCAAAGGATAAAAAGTAGATCGGAACTGCGCTCAATAAAAGAATTGCCCCTAATATATACTTCCCTCCATATCTATCTGAAAGGGTGCCCATAGGCAGCCTTAAAAGAGCCCCGGTAAGTATAGGGGCACCTAATAAAAGTCCGGTTTGTGAACTATCCCATTTGTAAACTCCGTTATCTACAAGGAAAGTAATCAAAACGCCGTTAATTGTCCAGGCTGCAAAACATACCATAAAGGCAAAAGTACTCAGTAAAAGATTCTTATATGATTTCCCCACAATAAAAAGTATTAATTATTTTTCGGTCGTGTTACTCCCCAGTTTTCTTCAGGATTGCGAACTCTGTTTTTAGAACGGTACCAAACAACTTTCTGGTAGGGCCTCCAGATGTAACTGAAAGGCGCAACTATAAAATGAACAAGCCTTGAAAAAGGTATAAGAAGTACTATCAAAAATGCTCCAATAATATGCAGTTTTATTACCCAGGGTAATTGGCTTACTGCGGTAATATCAGGACTGAAATATAACAATGAATATAAATAAGGGCTTAACACTGCTGCAAACCAGGATGAACCCCATCTGTAATCATACGCTATCCACACTCCCAAAAATATCTGTACAAGGAGTAAAGCCTCGATAAAAATATCCATTTTGCTTGTAACAATATTTATGCGCTTATTCGTTAATCTTCTTATAAACAATCCGGTTAATCCGACTAACGCAGATAAACCAAGAATAAATGCGCCTGCTTCTATTATTATAAGTCTTAACGGGTAACTGTTTATTGCAAGTGTTTCTTTGGGGAAAATAAAAATGAAAAGATGCCCCAGGAATATCAGTGAAATACCGATATGAAACGGTATAGTTCCCCAGAAAAGTTTTCTTTGTTCAAGAAATTCTGAAGATAATGATGAATATTTAAAAGAAAGGAATTTATACCTGTAAATTGAACCAACAATACAGATAAATAAAGCAAAATACGGAAATGCCGTAAACAGTAAAATATCTAAATTGATCATGTTATGAATTTAGTATTATAATTATTTTGAATGTTCTAGTTCTATTTCACTTGAGATAGATTTTAAAAAATCGGATGAAGATTCAGGTAACTCAGCTTCTTTATCTGTAAAATGATAACCAAGCACAATACGCAATGCTTTAAAAGCATATACATATACTCCGGAATAATCTTCTGATGATTCTATCAGTGTTTGATGATGTTTTTTATATAATTCGTTTTTACGTTTTATTCTTTCCGGATCAAACTCTCCGGTAATCTTTCTTAATGCCGGTTTGATAATTTGTGAAACAAGGTCTTCAGCCAGTTCTTTATCATTAAGTTTTGGAAGCAGCCTCAATAAATTAGGGATATGGTCTGCCATTTGATTATAAAGCTCGTTATTTGAGTTAATGTGCTCCCTGTTAAGATTCGAAAGAAGCTCGCCCCTTTTATAATCGTCGCCAAAAATAAGATAACCGCAATCCATGGTTGTAATAGCCTGCACGTCAAATGTTCTTGTATAAATTTCCTGCTTTTGATCTAATGCTGTATTATTTGCATAGTGGGTAAAAGAGACTAACTCAGCGCCAGCATCAGGATATTTTTCGTTAAGCAGTGTCTGTACATCGTTAACGCCTTCATTGAAGTCATTCAGGGGATATTCAAATATATTTGCTATTTCCTGAAAGTGTTTGATATTTTCAAATAAATTATTATCTGACATTATATCCCCCGGGCAGGTTTTTCTATAAATCCAAAACCAACCGAACCTTTTACATCGCCGGTAAATTCTAGCATCTCTATTGCCTGCTCTCTGTGAGATGCGGGAATAACAAATCTGTCATCAAATTTAGCAAGCGAAGTCAGATAATAAATATCATCTGCCGTTAATGCATTATAACCGCTCTGTTCAAGCATATTATCTGCTTTTTCGTCAGAAATATCCCCGACTGTCGCTCTTCTTCTGTGCATTCTAATAGCCATAAGTTTTTTCATAACATTAACAATCTTACTTTCATCGCCTGCGCTGAACAAATTAGCCATATACTTTAGCGGCATTCTTGCCTGCTCTATTGTACTGAAAAGCTCTTCGGTACTTGTATCATAAAGCCAGTTAT
>Ga0138256_10000577_pt1 | contig 40352 bp, 29 predicted proteins | sample KNB2016incub_MG_FD_105486 | JGI IMG/M metagenome (GOLD analysis project Ga0138256, IMG submission 105486) | Active sludge microbial communities from wastewater in Klosterneuburg, Austria - KNB2014incub_MG | ecosystem: Engineered > WWTP > Activated sludge > Unclassified | place: Austria... | reverse complement strand
CGTCGCTACTATCCCGGCGGCGAGGTAACGGCCCACATCCTGGGCTTTACCAACGTCGAGGACAAAGGGCAGGAAGGGGTCGAGCTGGCGTTTGAGCAGGATCTCGCCGGCCACCCGGGGCTGCGTCGCGTGCTCAAGGATCGTCGCGGCCAAGTCATCGAGGACGTCGAAGCTGTCCGTCCGCCGCGTGAGGGCCAGGACATCGCGCTGTCCATCGACGGCAAGATCCAGTATCTCGCCTGGTCTGCATTGCGCGATGCGATGCAGCAGCACAAGGCCAAGGCCGGTGCGGCCGTGGTCATTGATTCGCGTACCGGCGAAATTCTTGCGCTAGCCAATGCACCCACCTTCAATCCCAACAACCGCGCCAACCTCACCGGCGAGCAGCTGCGCAATCGGGTATTCACCGACAGCTTCGAGCCCGGCTCGGTGATGAAACCCTTCATTGCCGGTCTTGCGATCGATCGCGGCAAGGTCAAGCCGACCACGATGATCGACGCAACGGCGGGCCGCATGACGATCGGCACGGCGACGATCTCGGATTCGCACCGGCACGACAAGCCGATGACGGTGGCCGAGGTCATTCAGAAGTCCTCGAACATCGGTACGGTCAAGCTTGCTCAGTACTTCTCTCCGACCGAGATGTGGCAGATGTTCGATGATCTGGGCTTCGGTACTCCGCTCAACCTCGGATTCCCCGGCGAAACAGGGGGTCGCCTACGTCCGGCGAAAACATGGAAGCCGATCGAGCAGGCGACGATGTCCTACGGTCATGGCATCTCGGTGAGCCTGATCCAGATGGCGCATGCCTACCTCGCGTTTGCGCGTGACGGCGAACTGGTGCCGCTGTCGCTGACGCGCGTCGAGGGCGAGCCGGGCAAGGGGCGCCGCATCTTCTCCAAGGAGACGACCCAGGCCGTGCGTGCAATGCTCGAGTCGGTGACGCAGTCCGGGGGTACGGCGACCAAGGCCCAGGTTGCGGGTTATCGCGTGGGCGGCAAGACCGGTACGGCGCTCAAACTTGAGAACGGTCGCTACACCAAGCGCTACATCGCTTCTTTTGTTGGCTTTGCGCCGGTGTCGAATCCACGCCTTGTGGTGGCCGTGATGATCGATGAGCCGAGCGCCGGCAGCTACTACGCCGGTACCGTGGCGGGCCCGCTGTTCTCGCGCGTCATGGAAGGGTCCCTGCGCTCGCTGGGTGTGGCGCCGGACGCACCGCTGACACCGCTGCAGCTCGCCCGTCGACAGGCAGAAGAGGGACCTGCGTCAGACGTCGCACGGGAGAGCATGTAATGGGCATGGCTGCGCCCATCATCGAGCGCCTGAGGGCGGCCGGCGTGAACCCCGTGGGGATCACAGCCGACTCGCGCCGGGTTGCGGCCGGTGAGGTGTTCGCGGCCTGGCCGGGGTTTCTTACCGACGGGCGCAGCTTCATTGGCGCGGCGGTGGAGCGGGGTGCAGCCGCAGTGTTGTGGGAGGCCGCAGACGGCTTCGATGCCGGTCACTTGCCAGTGCCCTCGTTTGCCGTGGAGGGCCTGCGCGATCTCGCCGGTCATCTTGCGCATGACATCTACGCGCGTCCGTCCGAGCGGCTCTGGCTTGCCGGAGTCACCGGCACCAATGGCAAGACCACGGTTACGCAGATGCTCGCCAGCGCATTGCAGAGTCTGGGTATGCGCTGCGGCATCATCGGTACGCTGGGCAACGGATTTCCGGGTGAGCTGGAGAGCTCTCTCAATACGACGCCCGACGCGCTGGATCTGCATCGGCTGCTGGCAGGCTTTGTTGCCGCGGGCGCAGATGCGGCGGCAATGGAAGTCTCGTCGATCGGGCTTGATCAAGGGCGCGTCAATGGTGCCTGCTTCGATGTTGCGATCTTCACCAACCTCACTCGCGACCACCTCGACTATCACGGTTCGATGGACGTTTATGGCGAAGCAAAGGCGCGGCTGTTCGCCTTGAGCGGCCTCGCCACCAGCGTGATCAATATCGACGATCCCTTCGGCCTGATGCTTGCTCGTCGTCTGGTGGCCGAGGGCTGCGACCTCATCGCCTGCACCCTGTATCGCGCCAACCTGGATGCGGTGCCCGGTGCGCGGACCTTGCTGGCCGACCGGCTGCAGGTGTCTGCCACCGGCTTGCGCTTCACGCTGCAGTGGGACGGTCGCGGGGTCGACGTCCAGGTGAGCATGGTCGCGCCCTTCAACGTCTCGAATCTGCTGGCGGTCGCGGCCGCACTGCTGACTCGTGGCCTGCCCTTCGATGAGTTGCAGCCCATCCTGGCGCGGCTGAAGCCACCGCAGGGGCGCATGCAGTTGGTGGGGGGCGTGTGCGAGCCGCTGGTTGTGATCGACTACGCGCACTCGCCCGACGCACTTGCGCAGGTGCTGGTTTCCCTGCGTGCGACGGTGAACTCGCGTCAGGGGCGCCTGGTGTGTGTATTCGGCTGCGGTGGCGACCGTGACCCGGGAAAGCGACCGCTGATGGGCGAGGTGGCGGGCCAGCTGGCCGATCGCATCATCGTCACCAGTGACAATCCGCGCAGTGAAGACCCGATGAAGATTCTTGACGCGGTTGCGGCTGGGGCAGGTTCCGCAGTTGAGTGCATCGTCGACCGTGCCCAGGCCATCGGTATCGCGATTGCCGAGGCGGGCGCTGACGACGTGGTGCTTATTGCAGGCAAGGGTCACGAACCCTATCAGGAAATTCTTGGCCAGCGCCTGCCATTTTCCGACCTCGAGCAGGCCGAATTCGCGTTGTGCGCCTGGCATTTGGGAGGGGTGAGGCGATGATGAGTCTGCAGGATGCCGCGCGTGCGCTTGCAAGTCACGATATGCGGGCGAGCGGCACGGAGCGCTTTGACGGTGTCGGTACCGACAGCCGCGCCCTGGTGCCCGGTCAGTTGTTCGTCGCGCTGCGCGGCGAGCGCTTCGATGGTCACGATTTCGTCACGACCGCCGCCAAGATGGGGGCGGCTGCGGCGCTGGTGGATGCGCGCTGGTTTGCCGACAATCCCGCCCCGGCACTACCCGTGGTCGTAGTCGATGACACCCGGCTGGCCCTGGGTACGCTGGCTGCGGCGTGGCGGGCGCGCTTTGCGCTGCCGCTGATTGGCGTCACCGGCAGCAATGGCAAGACGACGGTGAAGGAGATGTGTGCGGCCATTCTGCGGGCCCAGGCCCGAAGTGAGGGCTTTGGTGACGAGTCGGTACTGGCAACCCGCGGCAATCTGAACAACGACATCGGGATGCCGCTGACCCTGCTCGAGTTGCGTGATTTCCATCGTGCGGCCGTGATCGAGATGGGTATGAATCACCCCGGTGAGATCGCCTACCTGAGTGCGCTTGCGCAGCCTACGGTTGCTATCGTCAATAACGCCCAGCGCGCGCACCTGCTTGGGATGGGCTCGCTGGAAGAGGTCGCACACGAAAAGGGTGCGATCTACGCCGGGCTCGGCAGTGCGGGGGTGGCGGTGATCAATGCCGACGACCCGCACGCGAGCTACTGGCATAGCCTGAACGCCGAGCGCGGGTTTGTGACATTCGGTATCGACCAGCCCGCTGACGTGGGGGGGCGGTGTACCCTGCGCGGCCTCGGTTCGCAGATTGAGCTCGATACCCCGCAGGGGCGCATCGAATTCAATCTGCAGGTGCCTGGGCTGCACAACGCACGCAATGCCGTCGGCGCGGCGGCGGCTTGCCTGATGGCCGGTGCCACGCCTGAGGCCGTGGCCGCCGGACTGGCGGAATTCGTCGGTGCCCGCGGTCGCCTGCAGCAGCGCCGCGGACCGAAGGGTGCGCTGGTACTGGACGATTCGTACAACGCCAACCCGGATTCGGTGCGTGCAGCGATCGACGTGCTGGCGGCCATGCCGGGTCATACCTGGCTGGCGCTCGGCGATATGGGCGAGGTTGGCGATACCAGCGCCCAGGTCCATGACGAGATCGGTGGTTACGCCAAGAGCAAGGGTGTTGATGGGCTGTTCGCGCTCGGTGACATGACGGCGGTTGCCGTACGCAATTTCGGCGAGGGTGGCCTTCACTTCAGCTCGCCCGAGGCCCTGGTTCGCGCGTTGTCCGCCCGTCTCGATGCAGACTCGGTTGTGCTGGTGAAAGGCTCGCGCTTCATGCGCATGGAAAGGGTGGCGGACGCGCTTGCGGCGATGCACAATTCCGCCCCTTGTAACGGACCCGACTCCTGATATGTTGTTGGAACTTGCACTCTGGCTCAGCCAGGACATTCGTGGCTTCAACGTTTTCGGCTACATCACGCTGAGAGCGGTGATGGCCGCGCTGACGGCGCTGGCGATTTCGCTGATCGCGGGGCCGCGCGTCATCCGCTGGTTGGCGGCGAAGAAGATCGGCCAGGCGGTGCGCGACGACGGTCCCAAGTCGCACCTGACCAAGGCGGGCACGCCGACGATGGGCGGTGCGCTGATTCTGATCGCGATCGCCATCACTGTCCTGCTGTGGGGCGACCTGAAGAATGATTACGTGTGGGTGACGCTGTTCGTCACCCTCGGTTTCGGCGCCGTGGGCTGGGTGGACGACTGGCGCAAGGTGGTGCATCGCGACCCCAAGGGACTGGCGAGCCGCTGGAAGTACCTATGGACTTCGGTGATCGCGCTAGCGGCCGCGATTTACCTCGGAGTCACTGCCGGCACCCCGGCGCAGACCGAACTGATCGTGCCCTTCTTCAAGGCAGTGGCCTACCCGTTGGGCGTCTTCGGTTTCGTGGCCCTGACCTATTTCGTCATCAACGGTACCAGCCATGCCGTGAATCTGACCGATGGCCTGGACGGACTGGCGATCATGCCCACGGTGATGGTCGCCGGGGCCCTGGCGATCTTCGCCTATGTCGCCGGTCACGTCGGCTTCTCGAAATACCTGGGTGTGCCCTATGTTGCCGGAGCTGGCGAACTGGCGGTGTTCTGCGGCGCGATCTGCGGCGCAGGACTGGGTTTTCTATGGTTCAACGCCTATCCCGCCGAAGTCTTCATGGGCGACGTCGGTGCCCTTGCGCTGGGTGCGGCGCTCGGCACGGTTGCGGTGATCGTGCGCCAGGAGATCGTGCTCTTCATCATGGGGGGACTGTTCGTCGCCGAAACCCTGTCGGTCATGGTGCAGGTGCTGTACTTCAAAGCCACCGGCGGCAAGCGCATTTTCCGCATGGCGCCGCTGCACCACCACTATGAGCTGAGCGGCTGGAAGGAGACTCAGGTCGTGGTTCGCTTCTGGATCATCACCATCATGCTCGTGCTGTTCGGGCTGTCGACGCTGAAACTGAGATGAGCGCACTGACTGGCAAACACGTTCTGGTGCTCGGGCTCGGTGAATCGGGCCTGGCGATGGCACGCTGGTGCGCCATGCGCGGCGCGCGCCTGAGGGTGGCGGACAGCCGCAGCATGCCGCCCGGGCTGGACGCGCTGCAAGAGGATGCGCCGTTGGCAGAGATCATCACCGGCGACTTCGGCGCCGAGGTGCTTGACGGCGTTGAACTCGTCGCCCTGAGCCCAGGGCTTGATCCCCGTGTCGGGGTCGCTGCGGAGGCCCGCCGGCGCGGCCTGCCGATCACCGGTGAGATGAGCCTGCTGGCCGAGGCGCTGCATGAGCTGGGGGTTCGTAGGCAGACGCGCATCCTTGCCATCACCGGCACCAACGGCAAAACCACGACCACTGCACTGGCTGCTGCGCTTGCACGATCGGCCGGTATCGACGCGGTCGCCGCCGGCAACATCAGCCCGGCCGCGCTCGACGTACTGATGGAGCGCCTCGCTGTGGGCGCTGCACTGCCTGCATGCTGGGTACTGGAGCTGTCGAGCTTCCAGATCGAGCCGATGCTCGGGCTTGATGCGGAGGCGGCGACGGTGCTGAACGTTTCCGACGATCACCTCGATCGTTATGCCGATGTCGATGAATACGCGGCGACCAAAGCTGCCGTATTCGAGGGCCATGGCGCGCAGGTGTTGAATCGGGCCGATGCGCGTGTTGCGGCGATGGCCTTGCCGGAGCGGCGTGTGACCTGGTTCGGCAACGATGCGCCGGGCGGCACCGACGACTACGGGATCGCTGCACGCGGGGGGCAGGACTGGCTCGTGCGCGGCGAACAGGCGCTGGTCGCCCTGGCTGATCTGCCGCTCGCAGGGCGCCACAACGGCGCCAATGTGCTGGCCGCGCTGGCGCTGTGCGAGGCCGGTCTGGGACTGGAGCCAAAGCGCCTGATCGCTGGTCTGCTGGCCTTTCGTGGGCTGGCGCATCGCGTTCAGCTGGTTGCCGAGCGTGGTGATGGTGTGCGCTTTTACGACGACTCGAAAGGCACCAATGTCGGGGCTACGGTGGCGGCCCTCGAGGGCTTCGAGCGTCCGGTGGTGTTGATCGCCGGTGGTGATGGCAAGGGCCAGGACTTTTCGCCGCTCACACCTGTCGTGTCGAGCAAGGCGCGCGCGGTGGTGTTGATTGGTCGCGACGCCGCCCGCATCGAAGCGACGATTGCCGCTGCCGGAACCAGCGTCGAGCATGCTGTAGATATGGATGCGGCAGTGCTTCGTGCCGGGGTGCTGGCACATGCCGGCGACATCGTGCTGCTGTCGCCGGCATGTGCCAGTCTGGACATGTTTCGCAACTATGCGCATCGGGCCGAGGTCTTTGTTGCCGCCGTGCGCCGTCTGCCGGGGGTCGAAGCGCGATGAAGCTCGGCGCCAGCCTGACTGCGCTTTTTTCCGGCGCTGCGCGCAAGGCCGATACCCGCTCGCGGGTGGCCGACCGGATCGCACGCGGCAGTGTGCCGGGGCGGGAACTCGACCCGCTGCTGATCTGGTCGGCCATCGGTCTGCTGTTGCTGGGCCTGGTGATGGTGTATTCGGCCTCGATCGCGATCGCCGAGGGCAGCCGCTTTACCGGCTACCAGCCCTACTATTTTGTCACTCGTCATGCCTTGTTCCTGACCATTGGCATTGGCTGCGGCCTGCTTGCCTTCAAGCTGCCGATGGCGCACTGGCAGCAAATGGCCCCGTGGCTGTTCGTTGGCGGTGTCGTGCTGCTTGTCGCGGTGCTCATCCCGGGCCTGGGGCGTGAAGTCAATGGTGCGCAGCGCTGGCTGTCGGTGGGCCTGATCAACCTGCAGCCGTCCGAGTTGATGAAAATTTTCGCCGTGCTGTATGCAGCCGACTACACGGTGCGCAAGCTCGATGCGATGAGCAGCTTCAGGCGTGGCTTCCTGCCGATGACGGTCGTCATCATCATGGTGGGCGGACTGCTGCTGCGTGAACCCGATTTCGGTGCCTTCGTCGTCATCACCACGATCGCATTCGGTGTGCTCTTTCTTGGCGGGGTCAACGGCCGGGTGTTTGTCCTGCTCGCGGTTGTCGCCGTTATCGGCTTCATCATCCTGATCCTGAGTTCGCCCTACCGTCTGGAACGCGTGCTGGGTTTCATGGACCCGTGGAAGGATGCCTTTCGCACCGGCTACCAGCTATCACACGCACTGATCGCCTTCGGTCGAGGCGAGTGGTTCGGGGTGGGCCTGGGAGGCAGCGTGGAGAAACTCTTCTATCTGCCCGAGGCGCACACCGACTTCCTGCTCGCGGTGATTGCCGAGGAGCTGGGTTTCGTTGGCGTCATGGTCGTCGTCTTGATGTTCGCGGTGCTGGTGCAGCGCGCCTTTGTCATCGGTCGCGAGGCGATCAAGCTCGAGCGCTACTTCGTCGGTCTCGTCGCACAGGGCATTGGTCTGTGGATTGGGGTGCAGTCCTTCATCAACATGGGCGTGAACATGGGTTTGCTGCCGACGAAGGGGCTGACCCTGCCGCTGATGAGCTTCGGTGGTTCGGGAATTGTCGCCAACTGTGTGGCACTGGCGATCCTGCTGCGCTGTGACTGGGAAGTGCGCCAGCTCAAACGCGGGAGCAGCGTATGAAAACGCTCATGGTGATGGCCGGTGGCACCGGTGGCCATATCTTCCCCGGCATCGCCGTGGCGGAAGAGCTGCGGGTGAAAGGCTGGCGCGTGGTGTGGATGGGCCATCCCGAGGGCATGGAGGCGCGCATTGTGCCGGCGCGTGGCTACGAGACGGCCTGGGTGCGCTTTGGTGCCTTGCGCGGCAAAGGCTGGGTGCGCAAGCTGCTGCTGCCGCTAAACCTCCTGTCCGGTCTGTGGCAGGCATGGCGCGCCCTGCGGCATGCCCGGCCGGACGTGGTGCTGGGCATGGGGGGCTACATCACGTTTCCGGGCGGCATGATGGCCGCGCTGTCAGGTCGTCCGCTGGTGCTGCACGAGCAGAACTCCGTGGCCGGCCTGGCCAACCGTGTGCTGGCCAGGATGGCCGAACGTGTGCTGACCGGTTTCCCCGAGGTGCTGCAGAAGGGCCGCTGGGTCGGCAACCCGGTACGCGCCGAGATCGCCGCCGTGCCTGCGCCAGCGGAGCGCTTTGCCGGCCGCGAAGGTCCGTTGCGCATCCTGGTCGTGGGCGGCAGCCTGGGCGCGGCGGCGCTCAACGAGACCGTGCCCGCCGCGCTCGGGCGTCTGCCGCTCGAGCGCCGGCCGCAGGTGCTGCATCAGGCGGGCGAGAAACAGATCGATGGCGTGCACATGGCGTATGCCCGCGCCCGGGTCGAGGGTGATCTGCGCCCCTTCATCGACGACATGGCGAGCGCCTATGCCCAGGCCGATCTGGTGATCTGCCGGGCGGGTGCGCTGACCGTCGCCGAGCTTGCCGCAGTGGGGGCGGCAAGCCTGCTGGTGCCTTTTCCCCATGCGGTGGACGACCACCAGACCGGCAATGCGCGCTTCCTCGCCGAACGCGGAGCCGCCTATTTGTTGCCGCAAACCGAACTCAACGCCGAGCGGCTGGCCGGCATCCTCGCCAGCATTGATCGCCCGCGCCTGTTGCAGATGGCCGAGCATGCACGTGCCCTGGCCCGCCCGCTTGCAGCGGCCGAGGTGGCACGTGTGTGTGAGGAACTGGCCGGCGGAGACAGGACATGAAGCACAAGGTCAGAAACATTCATTTCGTCGGTATCGGCGGTTCGGGCATGAGCGGCATCGCCGAGGTACTGGTCAATCAGGGCTATGCCGTGAGCGGCTCCGACCTTGGCGACAACGCCGCGACGCGTCGCCTGCAAAAGATGGGCGCCCGCATCCAGCGTGGTCACGAAGCGGCCAATGTGGCCAAGGCGGACGTGCTGGTAGTGTCCACTGCGGTGAAGGCCGATAACCCCGAGTTGGTGGCGGCGCGCGAACGCCACATCCCGATCGTGCCGCGGGCGCAGATGCTGGCCGAGTTGATGCGCTTCAAACAGGGCATTGCCATTGCCGGTACCCATGGCAAGACCACGACCACCTCGCTGGTGGCGAGCATTCTTGCCGAGGGGGCGATGGATCCGACCTTCGTCATCGGTGGCCGGCTCAATGCCGCGGGCGCCAATGCCCGCCTGGGCAAGGGCGATTACCTGGTGGCCGAGGCCGATGAGTCCGACGCGTCGTTTTTGCTGCTGAGCCCGGTGATCTCGGTCGTGACCAACATCGATGCCGATCACATGGACACCTATGGGCATGACTTCGGCCGCGTCAAGCAGGCCTTTGTCGATTTCCTGCAGCGCTTGCCGTTCTACGGCGTGGCGGTGCTGTGCGATGAAGACGCCAACGTGCGCGAGATCATGCCGCAGGTATCGAAGCAGATCGTGCGTTACGGCCTGTCCCCGAGTGCCAATATCCGCGCCGAGAATGTCCGTGCGGATGGCGGGCGCATGTTGTTCGATTGCGTGCGGGTCAATGGCACGACCTCGCGCTTGCCGATCGAACTCAACCTGCCTGGCATGCACAACGTCCTCAATGCGCTCGCGGCCATTGCCGTGGCCACGGAAGTTCAGGTGCCCGACGCGGCGATCATCAAGGCGCTGGCGGATTTCCGCGGTGTCGGTCGCCGCTTTCAGCGCTATGGCGAAGTGCCCCTGCTCGATCTCGATGGTGACGAGGCCGGCAGCTTTACACTGGTCGACGACTACGGTCACCACCCGGTGGAGATGGCGGCGACGATCGCCGCAGCGCGCGGTGCCTTTCCCGGTCGTCGTCTGGTGCTGGCTTTCCAGCCCCATCGCTACACCCGCACGCGCGACTGCTTCGAGGATTTCGTCAAGGTGTTGTCGACCGTCGATGGGCTTTTGCTGGCCGAAGTGTACGCGGCCGGCGAGGCACCGATCGTCGCTGCCGAGGGACGTTCGCTGGCGCGCGCCATTCGCGTCGTCGGCAATGTCGAGCCGGTGTTCGTCGAGGACATTGCCGACATGCCGAGGATGGTTCTGTCTGCCGCGCGCGATGGAGACGTGGTGATCACCATGGGTGCAGGCAGCATCGGCGCGGTGCCGGCCAAGCTCGCGCCGGTCGAGGATGTGTTGTGAACGCCCAATTCGGCAAGGTTGCAGTGTTGTTCGGCGGCTCGTCGGCCGAGCGTGAGGTGTCCCTGATGTCGGGTCGAGCGGTGCTTGATGCACTGCTGGGCGCGGGGGTGGATGCTCATGCCTTCGATCCGTCCGAGCGTGATCTCCACATCCTGAAAGAAGAAGGGTTCGATCGCGTTTTCATCGCGCTTCACGGTCGTGGCGGCGAAGATGGCACCGTGCAGGGGGCGCTCGAACTGATGGGCATCCCCTACACTGGCAGCGGGGTGATGGCCTCGGCCTTGTCGATGGACAAGTGGCGGACCAAGATGGTGTGGCTGGCCAGTGGCCTGCCGACCCCGCGTTACGCCATTCTGGAGGCCGACACCGACTGGGCTGCGGTCGTAGCTGACCTGGGGCTGCCGATCTTCGTCAAGCCGGCGCACGAGGGCTCGAGCATGGGCGCAACCAAGGTTACCGAGGCCGATGAGCTCGAGGCGGCGTGGGCACTGGCGGCGCGCTTCGATACGCTGGTGATCGCCGAAGAGTTCATCGTCGGCGAAGAGCTGACCGCGCCTTTCCTTGAAGACCAGGCGCTGCCGCTGGTGCGCATCGTGGCGCCCGATGGTAATTACGATTACCAGCACAAGTACTTTACCGACGACACCCGCTATGACTGCCCCTGCGGTCTGCCTGCCGACCTGGAGGCGGACTTGCGGGCCTTGGTGATGAAGTCGGCCCGGGTGCTGGGTTGCCGTGGCTGGGGGCGGGCAGATCTGATCCTGACCGGGGACGGGCGACCCTATCTGCTTGAAATGAATACTTCGCCCGGCATGACCAGCCATTCGCTGGTGCCGATGTCGGCTCGTGTCGCCGGCCTCGAATTCGAGGCCCTGTGCCTGAAGATTCTGGAAGGAGCTCGCCTTGGCTGAAGTGAGCACGCGTCCGACCGCAATTCGCTCGCCCCGCCCGGGGCAGGCGCGTACTCGGCCCGAAACCGGACTGTGGCACAAGCCGGCGCTGCTCAACCTGGTGTCTGATCTGCTGACCCTGCTCGCTGCCTTTGGGCTGGGCTGGGCGCTGGTGCTGTGGTTCGTGTCGCGGCCCTTGTTTCCCTTGAACGAGGTCGTGGTACTGACGCCGCCAGCGCAGGTCACCGAGGCGCAACTTGAGTACGCGGCGCGCACGGCGATCAATGGCAATTTCTTCACGGTCGACCTCGAGGCGGTGAAGTCGGGCTTCGAAAAGCTGCCCTGGGTGCGCAAGGCTGAAGTGCGTCGGCGCTGGCCCGACGCCATCGAGCTGCGGATCGAGGAGCACCAGGCGGTGGCCTACTGGACCGTATCCGAAAGCGGTGATCTCCGCCTGGTGAATGCCCAGGGCGAGGTGTTCATCGCCGCCAGCGATGCCGACATGCCACAGTTCGATGGCCCGCAGGGTTCCTCGGGCTGGCTGCTGGCCCGGCACGCCGAGTTTTCCAGACTGCTGCAGCCGATGGGTGCGCGCCTGGTCGGCCTTGCGCTGTCTGCGCGAGAGGCCTGGCAGCTCAGGCTGGATACCGGCCTGGTAATCATGCTCGGTCGTGATCAGGAAAAATCCCAACTCGCCGATCGACTCAATCGCTTCATCGCGGCCTGGCCGCAGGTGCGTGAGCAGATCGACATCGACATCAAGGTAGCGGATCTGCGCTACCCGGGTGGATTTGCGCTAACGCCGGCCGATGGCACGGTGCTGTTGCCGTCCACTCCGCAAAGTGCCAGGAAGAGCAAGCAATGAGCAAGGAATACAAGGATCTGATCGTCGGCCTGGACATCGGCACGGCCAAGGCGACCTGCATGGTGGCCGAGGTGCGCCCCGATGGCCGGCTCAACGTCGTGGGCCTGGGGACACAGCCCACCAATGGTCTGAAGCGCGGCGTGGTGGTCAACATCGAGGCCACGGTGGATGCGATCTCGCGCGTGGTGCAGGAGGTCGAGTTGATGGCCGAATGCAAGATTCATGACGTGTACACCGGCATCGCGGGCAGCCACATCAAGAGCTTCAACTCCAGTGGCACGGTGGCGATCAAGGAAAAGGAGGTCACGCCAATGGATGTCGAGCGCGTGATCGAGGTCGCGCGCGCGATGCCGATTCCGGCCGAGCAGCAGATCCTGCACATCCTTACCCAGGAGTTCATCATCGACGGGCAAGGTGGGGTCCGTGAGCCGATCGGCATGAGTGGCGTACGTCTGGAAGTGAAGGTGCACATCGTTACCGGCGCAGTGTCGGCGGCGCAGAACGTGATCAAGTGCGTGCGCCGCTGCGGGCTGGAAGTCATGGACCTGAGCCTGCAGCCGCTTGCCTCGAGCCACGCGGTGTTGACCGAGGACGAGAAGGAACTGGGCGTGTGCATGGTTGACATTGGGGGGGGGACGACCGACATCGCCGTGTTCACCCAGGGCGCCATCCGCCATACCGCGGTGATCCCGGTTGCGGGCGACCAGATCACCAATGACATCGCGATGGCGCTGCGCACGCCCACCTCGGAGGCGGAAGAAATCAAGATTCGCCATGGGGTGGCGATGCACCAGATGGCCGACCCCGAGGAGATGATCGAGGTCCCGGGCGTGGGCGACCGGCCGCCGCGAAAGCTGTCGCGCCAGGCGCTGGCCGACGTCATTGAGCCTCGTGTGTCGGAGCTGTTTGAGCTGGTGCAGGCCGAGTTGCGCCGCAGCGGATACGAGGAGCTGCTGTCGTCCGGCGTCGTGCTGACAGGGGGCTCTGCAGTGATGTGTGGCATGGCCGAACTGGGAGAGGACGTCTTTCACATGCCGGTGCGCGTGGGTGCGCCGCAATACGATGGCGGCCTGGCGGACGTGGTGTGCCAGCCGCGCTATTCGACCGCGATGGGATTGGTGATGGAAGGTGCGGCACAGCGTCGACGTGGCCAGCAGTCCCGCGACACGCGCAGTGTGAAGCAGCTTTTCGGCCGCATGAAGTCGTGGTTCGAACGGAATTTCTGACTGGACACGGAATGTCCAGTCATTTTGAATGAGGGTCGATAAATTGCCTGTATTTAGTATTAAAATCCTTTGGCAGTACTAAATGCAGGGTTGGTCGGCGTTCGTTGTTGAGCAGGGCCGTTAATTCAGGAGGCGAGGCAAATGTTTGAAATCGTTGAAAAAGAGCTGACCGGCACGATCATCAAGGTGATCGGCGTGGGCGGCGCGGGTGGCAACGCCGTCGATCACATGATTCGCGAAGGGGTGAAGGGGGTTCATTTCATCTCCGCCAACACCGATGCCCAGGCGCTCAACCGCTGTCTGGCCACGCACAAGGTGCAACTCGGTGGCACCGGTCTGGGAGCAGGCTCGAAGCCTGAAGCCGGGCGTGCCGCGGCGCAGGAAACGCGCGACGAGATCGCCGCGGCGCTCGAGGGCGCACACATGGTGTTCATCACCGGCGGCATGGGCGGCGGCACGGGCACGGGGGCAGCGCCGGTCGTGGCCGAGATTGCCAAGGAGATGGGAATCCTGACCGTCGCCGTGGTGACCAAGCCCTTTGATTTCGAGAATCGGATCCGCGTCGCCGAAAGTGGCGTCGAGGAACTCACCCGTCACGTCGATTCGCTGATCGTCGTGCTCAACGACAAACTGCTCGACGTCTATGGTGACGATGCCGGCTTCGAAGAGTGCTTCCGCTCGGCTGACAACGTGCTGCGCTCGGCTGTCGGCGGTATCGCCGAGATCATCAACGTCCCCGGTCTGGTCAACGTCGACTTCCAGGACGTGCGCACCGCAATGGCCGAGATGGGCCGTGCCATGATGGGTTCGGCCGAAGCGGCCGGCATGGACCGTGCGCGCATTGCCGCCGAGCAGGCTGCCGTGTCGCCCTTGCTCGAAGGCACCGAACTGTCCGGCGCGCGCTGCGTGCTGATCAACATCACCGCCAGCAAGTCGCTGAAGATGTCGGAAGTGCGCGACGCGGTAAAGACCGTGCAGGCCTTCGCCGCGCCCGAAGCCTTCGTCAAGTACGGCACCGTGTTCGACGAGAGCATGGAAGATCGTATCCGTATCACTGTCGTTGCGACCGGTCTCGGTGCTCCGCGTGCCGCGCGCCAGCCAGTGATGCAGATCGTGCAGGGTACGGGCACCTATGGTCCGGCCATGGGAAATGCGACCGGCGTCGACATGACCAATCTTGACGTGCCGGCCGTGATGCGCAGCGGGCGACGCACCACCGTCGAAGCCATGAGCACCAGCGGCGTGGGCACTTACGACATTCCGGCCTTCCTGCGCCGCCAGGCCGACTGAGCCGCTTTTCAGGCCTGCACTCACCGTGCGGCCTGCATGTCCAGCGCGCATCCGGCACGAACCGCCGCCTCCGGTTCGTGGCGGGTGCGCGTTTCACATCCGCCGTGTGACATCCGCCGTGTGACATTTGGAATGGTCGCCAGTCGGACGTGCCTTGTTGTGCTGTTTTTTGCGTTGGCGCGACAGCGTCGCCGCATCGGTCCCATAGCCTTTCGTGCTTTTGGCGCGTGATAAACTCCTGGTCGATATAAGGAATTCGACAATGATCAGGCAGCGCACCCTCAAATCCATCGTCAAGGCCACCGGCGTCGGTCTGCACGGCGGGCGCAAGGTGACGCTCGTGCTGCGCCCTGCGGCGCCAGACAGTGGCATCGTCTTCCATCGCGTCGACCTCGATCCACCGCTGACACTGCCTGCGGATCCCTACGCCGTGTGCGATACGCGCATGTGCTCGGGCCTCGAGAAGGGCGGCGAGAAGGTGGGCACGGTCGAGCACCTGATGTCGGCACTGGCTGGTCTGGGCATCGACAATCTGCATGTCGACGTCGACGCGCCTGAAATTCCCATTCTGGACGGCAGCTCTGCGCCTTTCGTATTCCTGCTTCAGTCGGCGGGAATCGAGGAACAGTCAGCACCGAAGAAGTTTCTGCGCGTCAAAAAGGCGGTTGAATACGTTGAGGGCGACAAGTGGGTGCGCCTTGAGCCCTACGACGGTTTTCGCCTGACTTTCTCTATCGTCTTCAACCATCCGGCTATAGACAGCACGTCTACCCGGGTGACGATTGATTTTGCCGAGCATTCCTACATACGTGACCTGGCGCGCGCGCGCACCTTTGGCTTCATGCAGGATGTCGAGTTCATGCGTGCCAATGGTCTGGCCCTTGGCGGAAGTCTGGAAAACGCGATCGTGATGGATGAGTACCGCGTGCTTAATGCCGAAGGGCTGCGCTATGCCGATGAGTTCGTCAAGCACAAGGTGCTCGATGCCATTGGCGACCTCTATCTTTGCGGACACCCGCTGCTTGCATCCTACTCGGCGCACAAGGCGGGACATGCGCTCAACAATCTGGTCCTGCGCGCCTTGCTGGATGACCACGAGGCCTGGGAAATGGTCAGCTTCGACCAGCCTCTGGCAACTCCCCCCGCGGTCACCCATCAGTTCGGCGAGGCGCTGCTCGCGCAGGCTTGAGCGACGCCTCTTGCGCCCCGTCTTGTCGTGCGGTCTCCTTGCGGAGAGACCGATTGTTCGTCAGCTGCGTTTGGGCAGCATCAGTTCGGCTTCGCCGTCGATGACCACGGTGTCACCGCAGGTGCAGATGGTCGAAAATACGACCCGACGCTTTTCCGTCTTGAGTTCCTTCACCGTCACACGCGCCACGACGGTCTGACCGATGCGCACGGGAGCCTTGAACTTGAGATTCTGCGACAGGTAGATCGAGCCGGGGCCAGGAAGCCGGGTGCCGAACACCGCTGAGATCAGGCCGACCGAGAGCATGCCGTGGGCAATGCGCCCTTCGAACATCGTGCTTGCGGCGAATTCTTCGTCCATGTGCACGGGGTTGGTGTCTCCCGACACGCCGGCGAACATCAGGATGTCGGCCTCAGATACCGTGCGGGAAAGCGATGCGGTCATGCCGACGGAAAGCTCTTCGAATTGATAACCGTACAAGTCGCTGAAATCCCGTTTGTGCTCACTCATTTTTCGTTTCCTGTTGAACTGGTTGCTGTGCCTGGGCGAGCCCGCCCGGAGAACTGAATATAGCGCATGTGCCGGCTTCGGCGCTGCATCGCAGCCTGAGTGCCGGCACCAGGAGAGCGCATGCTGGCCCATGAAGTGGCGTGTTAACATGGTCAGCTTGGAAGTCCAAGGCGGAATTTCGGCATGTATTTTTGCTTATCTACCCTTGTCGAGGCCTTGTTGCACTGCTCATCGCCGCTGGCGTGATGGGTTTAACGCGTGCGCGGGTCACAGTCGGATAGTCTTTACTTAGCTGCCGGGGTTATGTGCAGGCAGCATTCGAATCTGCTCCGAAGTGGATGAGTTCAGTCTGGGGTAAAACATGCTGAAGGTCTTCAGCCACTATCTTCCGTATCACACGCTGCAACAGGTGATCTTCGACGCCTTGCTGCTGTTCTTGGTCGTCCTTGTGGCGGTGATCTTCCTCGCCTCGCCGACTGTGCCCGACTGGGCCATATTCGTGCCTTCGGCGCTCACCTTTGCGCTGTCCATGGTGGGCTTGAACACCGCCATGGGGCTCTATCGTCCGGTATTCAAGCGCAGTCATCGGCAGGCCTTTGCGCGCGTCGCCCTGTCACTACTGGTCAGTATACCTGTGGCATACGGTATTTTTGGCCTGTTGCCCTGGGCCGAGCTCGCTCCGCATTCCCTGCAGTTGAGCGTCGTGCTCTTATTGTCTTCGCTGCTGCTGATGCGTGGGCTGGTGAACCAGCGGCAGGCTTCCAGTCTGTTTTCTCCCCGGGTGCTCATCATCGGTACCGGGCGCGACGCTGCACAGGTCTACCGTGATCTGACCCGTCCGTTGCGGAGCAGTGTGGATGTGGTTGGCTTCCTGCGTGGCGGTGGTGACGAGAAGCTTGAGGTCGATGCGCGTCAGGTGCTTCCTGCGCAAGGCTTGCTGGATGTGGTGCGGGCCATGAAAGTCAATGAGGTGATCGTTGCGGTCCGTGAGCGGCGCGGCGGCGTGCTCCCGATTCGCGAGTTGCTCGATTGCAAGCTTGCAGGCGTGCGTGTCGTCGATCTCTCATCCTTTTTCGAGCGCGTCCAGGGCCAGGTCAGGCTGGAGTCGCTGCGGGCGAGCTGGCTGATTTATGGGGACGGGTTCCGGCAGGGCGTAATGCGCAGCTTCGTCAAGCGAATCTTCGATGTCGTGGTGGCGTCGCTGTTGTTGTGCATCGCACTGCCGATCATGCTGGTGACGATCATCCTGATCATGCTGGAGGATGGTGCGCCCGTGTTCTATCGGCAGGAGCGGGTGGGGCTCGCCGGGCGAGTATTTCGTGTCATCAAGTTTCGCAGCATGAGGCGCGACGCAGAAAAGGACGGCAAGCCGCGCTGGGCGAGCTCGAACGACGATCGCGCAACTCGCGTTGGGCGCGTCATCCGCAAGTTGCGCATCGACGAGCTGCCGCAGTTGTTCAATGTGCTGGTCGGAGACATGAGCCTGGTTGGGCCGCGTCCCGAGCGTCCTTTCTTTGTAGACCAGTTGGCGCGGGAAATTCCCTTCTACAACGTTCGGCACTGCGTGAAACCGGGCGTGACCGGTTGGGCCCAGGTCCGATATCAGTATGGCGCTTCGGTCGATGATGCGATCGAGAAGCTTCAGTACGACCTCTATTACGTCAAGAACCACACGCTGACGCTGGATACCCTCGTGCTGTTCGAAACGGTGCGCGTTGTGCTGACCGGTGAGGGTGCGCATTGAGATGGCGTGCCGACAGGGTGACGATGGGCTCACTTGGCATTGTGGCGATCTGAGCCTGGGAGCGTGAAGTGACCGACGTCGCCTTGTGGGGCTACGGCTTTGCGTCGTTAGCCTTTCTCCTTTTTGCGCTCTACGTATTCTTTGCTTGGCGTGGTGGGCTACCAGGCGGAGCTCTGCTCGTGGCCGTCGTCCTCTCCTGCCTTTGGGCCGGGACCGAGGCGGCTTCGGTGCGTGTTTCGGGCGCTGCCTTGCCGGTGGTGGGCGTCGTTCTCGATATTTTGCGCGGAGCGGCGTGGTTTGGCTTTCTGATCGTGCTGATGCGCCCCTTGTGGGGAGGGGGTATCAGGTGGCCGGCCTATCTCGCTGTCGGCGTGCTCACGAGCCAGTTGCTCGCGCTGGTACTCGAGCTGACGCTACCGGTCGACACTTTTCCGATGCGGCCGATGCTGGCCGCCTGGCTCGCGCATGCGGTGGTCGGGCTGATGTTCGTGGAGCATCTCTACCGCGCGCTTCCCGGTGCGTCGCGCTGGGGCATCAAGCCGCTGTGCATTGCACTGGGCGCCGGCTACATCTTTGAGCTCTATTTGTTTGCCGATGCCGCCCTGTTCAACCGCCTCGATGCCGATGTCCTGTCGGTGCGAGGGGTGGCTCATGCCTTGCTGATCCCGCTGATCGGTCTTGCCGGAACGCGTAGCCCCTCGTGGACGTTACGCATGGCGATGTCGCGCGAGATGGTGTTTCACTCAACCGCGCTCGCGGTTGCCGGCATCTACCTCCTGGTGATCGCGGCGGCGGCCTATTACGTGCGCTACTTTGGTGGTGACTGGGGGCGGGCGCTGCAGATGGCCCTGCTGTTTGCCGGCCTTGTGCTGCTGGGCGCGCTGTTGTTCTCGGGTTCGCAGCGGGCTCGTCTCAAGGTGTTCCTCAACAAGCACCTGTTTTCCTATCGCTACGACTATCGCAATGAATGGCTTCGCTTCACGCAGGCCCTTGCATCGGCAGACAAGGGGCTCGACCTCGGGCAGTCCGTTGTCCGTGCGCTGTCCGATCTGGTCGAGAGTTCGGGCGGTTTGCTTTGGTTGCGTGACGGCTACGGGAAGTTCGTGCCCCATGCCCGACTCAATCGTCCTGCCATCGAAGTAATCGAGTCGGCGGATTCCGAGTTCTGTCGATTTCTGGGTGAGCGCGAGTGGGTCATCAATCTCGAGGAGTACCGGATTCGTCCTCAACCCTACGGTGGTCTGGTCCTGCCGGACTGGCTGTCCAGCCTTCCCGATGCCTGGCTTGTCGTTCCGCTAAAGACCACCGATGCGCTGCTGGGCTTCGTCGTGCTTTCTGCCCCGCGGGCGCCGTTCGAAGTGGACTGGGAGGTACTGGATCTGCTCAAGACGGCGCAGCGACAGGCTGCAGGCTATCTCGAGCGCATGCTCGCCGCCGAGGCCTTGCTCGAGGCGCGCAAGTTTGATTCGTTCAATCGCATGTCGGCCTTCGTCGTGCATGACCTGAAGAACCTGGTGGCGCAACTCTCGCTGATGCTCAAGAACGCCCAGCGTCATGGCCACAAGCCCGAGTTCCAGCAGGACATGCTCGAAACAATTGCCCACGTGGAAGGGCGCATGCGCGGACTCATGACGCAGTTGCAGGAGAAGCGCCCGATCGACCCACCCCGGGCGGTCGATGTCGGACAGGTCGTGCGCAGCATCTGCGCGTCCAAGCGCGGACAGTTGCCGCAGGTTGAATTGCTCGACTCACTCCCTGTTCCGGTACAGGTCAAGGCTCACCCCGAGCGCCTCGAGAGAATCCTTGGGCATGTCGTGCAAAATGCACTGGATGCGACGGATGACGATGGTAATGTGACCATGCACATGACGCTCGCCGATGACGAAAAGCTAAGGATCGTCGTAGTAGATAGCGGATGTGGGATGTCGCCCGAATTTCTGCGCGACCGCCTGTCTCGGCCATTTCAGACGACCAAGCTCAGCGGCATGGGCATCGGCGTGTTCGAGACGCGTCAGTACCTGAATGAGATTGGTGGCGAGGTTCAGTTCGAAAGCGAAATCGGACAAGGGACACGCGTCATCATCCTGTTGCCACGCCTTCCCGGCGGTCGGCATGACACACACGACGGAGCCAGTGAGACTCATGCCTGAAAAGCAGCGAACGCTATTGATCGTCGAGGACGATCCTGCGCTGCAGAAGCAGATGCGTTGGGCCTTCGATGCCTGCGAGACGATCGTGGCCGACGACAGGGGGGGGGCGATTGCGCAATTGCGGCGTCATGAGCCTGCAGTGGTGACGATGGACCTCGGTCTGCCCCCTGCGCCCGACGACGTCACCGAGGGATTCCAGCTTCTGCGCGAGATTCTCGCACTGGCGCCCGATACCAAGGTGATCGTGCTCACCGGCCAGCATGACCGCGAGAACGCGGTCAAGGCGATCGGCCTGGGCGCCTATGATTTCTTTGCCAAGCCTTTCGAGCCCGAATTGCTGTCGCTGACCATCGACCGCGCGTTCCGCATGCATGATCTGCAGTTCGAGAACGCGCGTCTGACCGCGATGGGGAGCAGTCCTCTGTCCGGTTTGCTGACGCGCGATCCCGGCATGCTGAAGATTTGTCGTACGATCGAAAAGCTGGCCTCGGCGTCGGTAACCGTGGCCTTGCTGGGCGACAGCGGAACAGGCAAGGAGGTGCTGGCGCGTGCGCTGCATGTGCTCTCGCCACGCGCGCCAGAGCGCTTTGTCGCCATCAACTGCGCGGCAATTCCCGAGGCCCTGCTTGAGAGCGAGCTCTTCGGCTATGAAAAGGGGGCCTTTACCGGCGCTGTGAAGCAGACGCTGGGCAAGATCGAAACGGCTCATAAAGGAACGCTTTTTCTCGATGAGATCGGCGATCTGCCGCTGCCGCTGCAAGCCAAGCTGCTGCGCTTCCTGCAGGAACGTGTCATCGAGCGGGTGGGTGGACGGGACGAGATTCCGGTCGATGTCCGCATCGTATGTGCCACCCACCGTGACCTGAAGGCGCAGATCAAGGCCGGGCTGTTTCGCGAAGACCTCTATTACCGCCTGGCAGAGATCGTCGTCGATATTCCGCCTCTGAGGCAGCGTGAAGGTGACGCGGTGCTGCTTGCTCACGCCTTCGTCCAGCGTTATGCGCGCGAGAATGCCCGCGGAGCCATGGCCCTGACGGATGATGCCGTCAACGCGATCGAATTCCACCCCTGGCCGGGCAACGTACGGGAACTCGAAAACTGCCTCAAGCGTGCCGTCATCATGGCGGATGGCAATCGGATCACAGCCGACGATCTCGGACTTGAAACGGTCGAAGAAGACCTCTTGCGGCTCAACCTGCGCCAGGTGCGGGATGAAGCCGAACGCCTTGCGGTACTGCGTGCACTGGCGCGGACCAATCACAACGTTGCGCGGGCGGCCGAAATTCTTGGCATCAGTCGCCCTTCGCTCTATGACTTGATGAACCGGTTTGACCTCAAAAAGGAGAATGGATCGTGAACAGGACTACAAGGGGTGGATCGCTCTCCGGCTGGCGCCGGCGCTCGCGCGGCCTGGTGTTGAGCATGCTGTCGGTTGCCTTGTTGAGCGCGTGTGGCGACAGCCCCGAGCAGATGATTTCCTCGGCCAAGACCTATCTCTCCAAGAACGATCCGGGCGCGGCCACCATTCAGCTCAAGAATGCCCTGCAGGAAGACGGCACGCTCGTTGAGGCCCGTTTCCTCCTTGGCCGGATCCACCTTGAGCAAGGGGATGTGCCCGGGGCGAACAAGGAATTGCAGCGCGCCTTCGATCTCGGGTACGCGAAGGACGACGTCGTTCCGCTGCTTGCGCGGGCGCGGGTCAATGCCGGCGAGTTCGACCGTGTGCTGGACGATTTTGCCAGCGTCAAGCTCAACGATGCGGCGGCTCAGGGGCGTCTGCTTGGTGCCGTGGCCGATGCCTATCTGGGCAAGGCGAATGTTGCCGAGGCAATCAAGGTCTATCAGCAAGCACTTGAGCTGCGCCCGAATGACGCCGAGGCCGGGATAGGGCTGGCGCGCGCCCGCCTTTTCAGTCGCGAGCCCGCCATCGCTGAAGAGACCGTCAGGGCCGTCATTGCGCACAGCCCCGACAATGGCGCAGCGTATGCGACGCTGTTCGACGTCCTGCAAATGCAGGGCAAAACCGAAGAAGCCATTGCCGCGATGGAAGAGGCGGTGCGCTTGCAGCCTGATCAGGTTGCGTACCACTACACGCTGATTTCCCATCTTTTCCGCAGCGGACGCCCCGACGATGCCACGGCGCGCTTCGCAGCGATGAAGAAGCTCGCACCGAACAATACCTCGACGCGTTATTTGCAAGCCTTCATCGATGCACGTGCCGGTCGCTTGCCCGAGGCACGCGATGGACTGATGCAGGTCCTCAAGCAGGCGCCCGACTTTCTGCCCGCCCAGCTCCTTGCCGGCACGGTGTTGCTGCGACTCAACGATCAGGCCCAGGCGCGAACTTACCTCAATTCCGTCCTCAGCCGTGCTCCCGGGCAGGAGCTGGCGCGCACGCTGCTGATCAACTCGCACTTGAGCTCGGGCGAGGCGCCGCGGGCGCTCGAGTTGCTACAACCCCTGCTCGAGCGGCCGGCGCCCGACGAGCGACTGCTTGGGCTCGCCGGGCAGGTGTTCCTGGCCAATGGTGACTTCGAGAAGGCCGAAGATTACTTCCAGCGAGCGGCCAAGGTGGCGCCGCAGGATGCCCAGGCCCGCCTGCGGCTCGGTGCGGTGCGTATGGTTGGGGGGGATGCTGCGGGCGCGCTGGCTGACTTCGAAAGCGCAGCGGAGATGGACGATGGTGCCATCCAGGCCGATCTCGCGCTGGTGGCCACACATCTGCGGCGCGGCGAAATCGACAAGGCGCTCGAGGCGCAAGCCCAGCTTGAGCGCAAGCAGCCGCAGAACCCACTGGTGCATAACCTGCGTGGCGGCGTAATGCTCGCCAAGCGTGATCTGCCTGCCGCGCGGGCCGCATTCGAAAAGGCCTTGTCACTCAACCCTGATTACCTGGCGGCTGCGGTCAACCTGGCGCGTCTTGACCTTACCGAACGCAAAGTCGATGAGGCGCTTGCGCGCGTTCGCGCCATTGCGGACCGCAACGAAAAGAACATCGAAGCGCGCATGTCGCTGGCCGAACTGCAGCTGACCACAGGCGCTGCGCCCGCGCAGGTGCTTGCCACCCTTGAGCGCGCCCAGGCTGCTGCGCCGGAAGCGCTTACGCCTGGGCTGGCGATCATCCATCATCACCTGCGCAATCGCGAGTTTTCCAAAGCACTCTCGCTTGCTCAGAAACTCGGTGCAGCCAATCCAAATGATGTGCGAGTGATTGACGCCCTGGCGCGTGCCCAGATGGCAGCAGGTGACACGCAGCAGGCCATTTCGTCCCTGAATCGCCTGGCCTTGCTTCGTCCCCAGTCCACGGTGCCCTTCACCATGCTGGCCGATGTGCATCGTAGTGCCAAGGACATGGCCGCCGCCGAGCAGGCGTTGCGCAAGGCCCTCGCCATCCGCCCGGATGCCATCGATACCCAGGCGCGCATCGCCAGCCTGCTGGTCGAGCGTGGCGATAATGAGGGGGCGCTGAAGGTTGCGCGCACGGTGCAGCAGCAACATGCGGCTGATCCTGCCGGCTATGTGCTGGAGGCGGAGATCCACGCGGCTGCGGGTCGATGGGCGGAGGCGGCCACCGCCTATCGCCTTGCGGTCGACCGCAAGGCCGGCGGTGATGTCGGTGCCCGGCTGCATGCCGCGCTGATGCGTACGGATCGCAAGGCCGAGGCAGACAAGTTCGCCGCCGACTGGCTGCGCGAGCAGCCCAGGGAAATGGCGATGCGCGGCTATCTGGCTGAACGGGCGCTGGCTGAGGGGCGCAATGCCGAGGCGGTGCGAATTTTCAGTGCGATGAACGAAATCTCGCCCGGCAACGCCTTGTTGCTCAACAACCTGGCGTGGGCGGCAAACCAGATGAAGGACCCGAAGGCGCTCGAATATGCCGAACAGGCGCAGAGTCTGGCGCCGGACAATCCGGCCATTCTCGACACCCTGGGTGTGATTCAGGTTGATCGCGGCCAGACCGACAAGGGCCTGGCCAATCTGCAGCGCGCGGTATCGCTCGCACCCGAGCTCGCCCCCCTGCGATTGAATTTGGCCAAGTCATACGCACGCGCAGGCCGGAAGGACGAGGCTCGCAAGGAACTGGACGCCTTGTTGCCGAAGTTGAAGGACGGCACGCTGTCGCACAAGGAAGCCACCGAATTGTTGAAAACCCTTTGACAAGGCAGCTGCACAGGCTGAACCAAGGAATCCACGCATGACCACCATTGCCGTCATTGGACTGGGCTATGTCGGCCTGCCGCTCGCGGTGGAGTTTGGCAAGAAATACAAGACCCTCGGTTTCGATCTTGCTGCGGCCAAGGTCGCCGCCTACCGGGACTTCATCGATCCGACCGGTGAGGTGGCAACGGCAGACCTGCGTGCAGCCGTCCATCTGAGCTGCCACACCGACCCCGAGGTCCTGAAGGATGCGGACTTCATCGTCGTTGCGGTACCGACTCCGGTTGACGACGCGCACCAGCCTGACTTCACGCCGCTGATCAGATCCTCCGAGACCGTCGGTCGCCACATGAAGCGGGGCGCAATCGTGGTTTATGAGTCGACCGTCTATCCCGGCGCCACCGAGGAGGTCTGCATTCCCATCCTTGAGCGCGAGTCCGGCCTGCAATGGAAGGACGGGTTCTTTGTTGGTTATTCGCCCGAACGCATCAACCCCGGTGACAAGGAGCGCACCGTGACAAAGATCGTCAAGGTGGTTTCGGGCGATACCCCGGCAACGCTCGATACGGTCGCTAAGGTTTATGGTTCGGTCATCTCCGCAGGGGTCTACCCGGCGAGTTCGATCAAGGTGGCAGAGGCGGCGAAAGTCATCGAAAACACCCAGCGCGATCTCAATATCGCGCTGATGAACGAACTGGCCGTCATCTTTCACAGGATGGGTATCGACACGCTCGAAGTGCTGAAGGCTGCCGGCACCAAGTGGAATTTTCTGCCCTTCCGACCCGGTCTGGTGGGGGGGCACTGCATCGGTGTCGACCCCTACTATCTGACCCACAAGGCCGACATGCTCGGCTACCACCCGCAGGTCATTCTTGCCGGACGGCGCATCAATGACGGTATGGGCAAGTACGTGGCCGAGCAGACCATCAAGCAGATGATCGCAGCCGGTTCGAGCATCAAGGGGGCTGAGGTCATCGTGCTTGGTCTGACTTTCAAGGAAGACTGTCCCGATCTGCGCAACAGCAAGGTCATCGACGTCGTCCGCGAACTGCAGAGCTACGGCTGCCGGGTTCATGTTCATGACCCCGTTGCCGAGTCGGCACAAGCCGAGCACGAATACGGCGTCAGCCTGACGGCCTGGGAGGCCTTGCCGCAGGCCCAGGCCATCGTTGCAGCAGTTGCGCATCAGACCTATCTGGCGATGCCGATTCCCTACTTGCTGGAAAAACTCTCGCCAGGCGGGGTGTTCAGCGACGTAAAATCTGCGTATGACCAGGCAGCGCTTGCTGCTGAAGGAGCCGTTGTCTGGCGCCTTTGAGGGTCGATCCATCGAGAGGGTGATGACCAAGCCGTTCGTGCGGAACCGTCTGAAGTCGAACCGTCGCGCCGTATTCAGCGGCGGGGCAAGGTGCGCGCTCGGGCTGCTGTTGTCGCTGGCTGCGCCGGCTGTGCTCGCTGTCGACGAGCAGCTGGTGGCTCAGGCCTTTGCGGAACAGGCGCGCTACCTGGCGCAGGAAGCCTTGGGCTACGAGCATGGCGAGGGCGTACCCCGCGACCAGCCCTACGCGGCCCGCCTCTATTGCGAGGCAGCCCGTCTGGGCGACCCGGAGGCCATGTACGCCCTGGGCTGGATGTATGCCAACGGCCGCGGCGTCGAGCGTGACGATGCCTACGCCAACACCTTGTTCGCCATGGCGTCTGTGGTGGGCAATGCCCACGCCGCGCGCATGCAGCACTTTACCGGCGACTACACCGGCGCCGTGCCTGACTGCCTGCACACGCCCGACGAGATCCTTCCGCAGCGCTGGCCGGTCGAAGGCCTGATTGCCCGCCTGTCGCCGGACCGCCAGGCCATTGCACGGCTGCTTGCCGATCTGGCACCGCAATACGGTATCCAGCCGGCGCTGGCGCTGGCCATCGGGCTGACTGAATCGGCTCTGAACCCGCTGGCCCTGTCGCCCAGGAACGCCATGGGCGTGATGCAGCTCATTCCGGATACGGCGCTTCGGTTCAAGGTCAGCCGTCCCTACGATCCGGAACAGAACATTCGGGGCGGCCTGGCCTATCTGCGCTGGCTGCTGGCCTATTTCGAGGGCGATGTCGCCTTTGTTGCCGCCGGCTACAACGCCGGCGAGGGTGCCGTTGACCGTTATTCCGGGGTGCCGCCCTATCGCGAGACGCAGGCTTACGTCGAGCGCATCCTGCGCCACGTCGGGCAGCACCGGCATTCCTTTGACAGCGAGGTGGTCGGGCCCAGCCCGATGCTGCGCAGCTTGCGCCTGATGGCACACGAAGGCCACGACACATGAACCCCCAGTCGATTCAATCGCAGCCCTCCCGTTTTCGCCGTCTGGCCCTGCAGTCGGCTTGCGCATTCATGCTTGCCGCAGCAGCGCCGACGCTCGTGCATGCGGATTTGGCCGGCATCCTGCCGCAGGTCAAGCCTTCGATTGTTGCGGTGGGCACCTATCAGCGTACCCGCAGCCCCGCTTTCCAGTTTCGGGGCACCGGTTTCGTGATTGGCGATGGTCGTCTGATTGCGACCAATGCCCATGTACTGCCCGAGACGGTAGCGAGCGAAAAGATGGAGGCCTTGGTCATTGTCGTTCCCGGCGAGGGCCAGCAGGGCGCGGTGCGGCAGGTCAGCCGGGTCGCGAATGAACCCAGTCGTGATCTTGCGTTGCTCCGTCTCGATGGGGGCGCGCCCCTGCCGGCCCTGTCGCTCGCCGCACACGAACGGGTACAGGAGGGGCAGGAGATCGCCTTTACCGGATTTCCGATCGGTGCCGTGCTGGGCATGACGCCGGTGACCCATCGCGGAATCGTGTCTGCGATCACTCCGATCGGCATCCCGCAGGCCAACTCGCGCGATCTCAACCCGGCCCTCATCCGCCGCCTTGCCAGTGATGTGTTTCGCGTCTACCAGCTCGACGCCACCGCCTATCCCGGCAACAGCGGCAGTCCGGTGTTCGACCCGCAGACGGGCGAAGTGATCGGCGTCATCAATATGGTGTTCGTGAAGTCGACCAAGGAAAGCGTGCTGTCCGACCCGTCGGGGATCAGTTACGCGATTCCGGTGACCTATCTGCACAAGTTGCTGGGCGAGCTGCGCTGAATCGGTGCAAGCCGGCGGTGCAATTGAACATGCAGGAGGCGCCGGCGGAAGTGGCCTCGTCACCAGGAATCGAACCTGGATCTGGCGCTTAGGAGGCGCCTGTTCTATCCGTTGAACTATGACGAGGTGAGCCGCCGCGCATTCTAGCCGTTCGGCGGCTGCTCACCAATAGCTGAGCTCGCGGCCTGTGCCTTGGTCGTGTCAGCCAGTGTCGTACGACCGTGGGTGGAGGCGCTTGCCCTGCGCTCTTCCGCGGGCAACGGATTGCGCAGTGGCGGCAGCAGAAAATCCTGCGGTCGGCGCAGCAGGCGCTGCAGCAGCATGTGGCCGAGTCTGCGTTTCTGGGCAAAGCTGATGCGACGTGCGCGCATCGCCACGCTCAGGGTCAGGGTGAAGCTGACTGCCAGGTTGACCAGGCCGATCAGCAGCACACCGGCCAGCGCCACGGCTACCGCCCGCGAGGACATGTCGAAATCCAGTGCGGTCGCCGCGTAGCCGAGGTAGGCCGACGAAAAGGCAATGTGGCGGATGTCGAGCGGCAGCCCGAACAGCACGCCCAGCGCTGTCGCACCACCCAGCAGAAAGCCGAAGAAGAGGTTGCCCGCCAACGCGCCCAGGTTGTTTTCGATGTAGCTGGCGATGCGCTGCATGCGCGCATCGCCGAGCAGGCGCCGGGGCCAGCGCAGTTGCAGCAGGCGTTCGGGAATGCGGTTGTAGGCCGACAGATTGTCGTAATAGCCGGCAATCAGGCCGGACAGGAACAGACACACGCCGGCAACGGCGGCGAAAAACAGGGCGCCACCAAGTGGATTGATCTCGGCCAGAAGTTGCTGCGCCTTGTCGGCGCTGACGAAGTGAGTTCCGCTCTGGTGGTGGATGGCCATCCCGGCCAGGATGGCGACCGGAATGGCAATGCCCAGGTTGCCGAGAATGGCTGCCAATTGGCTGCGGACGGTGCGCGCGATCAGATCGGCCAGCGCTTCGAGGTTGCGTACGCTGGCGCGTGCTTCGCCGATCGAGGCAGCGATTGCATTGGCCGTCATCGCCGGCTGCTTGGTGGCCACCGTACCGCCCAGGATGTGGATGAACACAAAGCCGATGCCGTAGTTCAGGCAGAAGGACAAGGCTTCGGTCAGCGGTGCCATGCCCTGTGCGTCCAGCATGAGTTTGATGCCGGCCATCAGGGCAATGATCAGCCCGCCCAGCATCGCCGATCCAAGGATGCCGAAATACTCGCCGCGCGTGCTGGTGATGTATTTCTCGCCGGTCTTGCTTGCGCTTTCGGTCATGCGCAGGGACAGGATCTCGAGGTTCTGGCCCCAATAGTCGGTGAGGTAATGCTTGCGACACTCTGCCCGCACCACGGTCTTGAACAGGCGTATCAGACGGGGCGCCACGTCGGCCACGATGCGGCGTTCGCGAAGCTCCTGGAGCATGGCAACCAGCTCGCCGATGCGCGCCAGATGCTGGCGCAGGCGCTCGAGCTTGAAGGTCAGCGTCAGGCTGGTGCCGATCTTGGTCGCGCGCTTGCGGACCCGCTGCAGCACCTCGTCACACTGGCCCAGCATCACCGTCAGGTGGCGGTCGTCGGTGGTCAGGGCCTTGGGTGTGATCCACCAGTCACTGTAGTGCTCGATGTAGCTCAGCAGCTCGGCGTTCTGGGCGAGAAAGGGCGACTCGTATTCTTCCAGGTTAGGGTCGATGCGAATCAGCTCCGGGTCGAGCCCGATCGACGAGACGTGGTAGGACAGCACCCTCAAGGATTCGAGTATCTCGCCGAGGGCCGGCGGCAGCGGGCTGGCATCCTCCTCGACCATGGGCGATTCGTCGCCTAAAAGGGTGGCGAGAAGCTCAAGCCAAAGGTCATCGGTCACCCCATTGACCCATACCTCGTCGTCCGAGCGGTGAAAGACCACCGACAACAAGTCCTTCAGATAAGCGGTGTCGAGCACCTCGGGCAGCAGCCGGTGCGAGATCCGGTTCGAGGTTTCGGAAAAAAAACCGGTTGAGGGCAAAAGCCCGGACGACACATACAGCGACACCTGCTTGCGCTCGGCAAACAGACGCAGAAATGCCGCGCGCACATGGGCCCGCCGTTCGGGCTGGCGGGCGAGCAAATGCGTCAGCGTGCGCAGGCGCTCGGCCGCTTCATCGATCTGACTGGCGCGTCGGGGCCGCAGACGATCGACCAGGGCCACCCAAAGGTTTACCGGGTCCTCGTCAGGCTGGCCAAAGCGCTGGAGGATCTTGTCCATCAATCGGCTCCTGCATGTCGATCAGGCTCGACATGATGATATTTGTGCACTGCATTATCGAGTAATCCGCCCGGATTGCGAGTGGGCGGCTAAAATTCCGGTTCACGTCCTGCTGGCCGCTTCACGGCCGACCTTCCGCCATGCCCTTGCTGTCCGTAGAAAACGCCTGCCTCGCCTTCGGCCATGTCGATCTGCTCGACAAGGTCAGTTTCCAGCTTGATGCCGGCGAGCGCGTGGCCCTGATCGGGCGCAATGGCTCGGGTAAATCCAGCCTGCTGCGGGCGATTGCCGGGCAAGCGGCACTGGATGACGGTGCAGTGTGGCGCGAGACCGGCATGGTGACGGCCTACGTGCCGCAGGAATGCGATTTCGATCTCGAACGCGATGTGTTCGCCACCGTGGCCGATGGCCTGGGCAATGCTGCGCAACTGCTGGTTGATTATCATGCGGCGATGCTCGCCGTAGCCGAACACGCCAGTGCCGAGGCGATGGCCCGGCTCGATGCGCTGCAGCACGCCGTCGAGGAGGCCGAAGGCTGGCGCCTCAATCAGCGCGTCGAACAGATGCTCGCCCGGCTCGGACTCAATCCGGCGTCGAAGGTTTCCAGCCTGTCCGGAGGCGGCATCAAACGTGTGGCGCTGGCACGTGCGCTGGTTGCCGAGCCCGACCTGTTGCTGCTCGATGAGCCGACCAACCACCTTGATATTGATGGCATCCTGTGGCTTGAGAGTCTGATCCGCGATTTTCGTGGCGCCGTCATCGTCATCACCCATGACCGGGTTTTTCTCGACGGCGTGGCGACCCGCATCATCGAGCTCGACCGCGGCCGCCTGGCAAGCTACCCGGGGCGGTTTTCCGACTACCTGCGGCGCAAGGCCGAGGAGCTGGAAGCTGAAGAAAAAGCCGCGGCGCGTTTCGACAAGTTCCTTGCGCAGGAAGAAGTATGGATTCGCAAGGGAGTCGAGGCCCGCCGCACGCGCAACGAAGGCCGTGTGCGCCGCCTCGAGGCGCTACGTCGCGAGCGTGCCGCGCGTCGTGACCGCCTGGGCAACGTCAGCCTGGCGGTCGATCGTGGCGACCGGGGCGGGCAGATGGTGGCCGAGCTGACGCATGTCACCAAGCGCTTTGGCGATCGCGTGGTGGTGCGGGATTTCTCCACCCGCATCATGCGCGGTGATCGCATCGGCTTCATCGGCCCCAACGGCGCCGGCAAGACCACGCTGCTCAAGCTGATCCTGGGCGAGATCGAGCCCGATGAGGGGAGCATTCGTCGTGGTACGCGCCAGTCCGTGGCCTACTTCGACCAGCTGCGCGAGCAACTTGACCCCGAGCTGGCACTCACCGAGGTGATCAGCCCGGGCTCGGATTTCATCGAGATCGGCGGTGAGCGCAAGCACGTCATCGGCTACCTGGGCGACTTCCTGTTTGCCCCGCAACGCGCGCGTTCGCCAGTCAAATCCCTGTCGGGCGGCGAGCGCAATCGTTTGCTGCTGGCGCGCCTGTTTGCGCGGCCGGCCAACGTCATGGTGCTCGACGAGCCGACCAACGACCTCGACATCGAAACCCTCGACCTGCTGGAGGAGCTGCTTGCGGGCTATGACGGCACGCTGTTTCTGGTCAGTCACGACCGTGCCTTCCTCGACAACGTTGTCACCCAGGTGATCGCGGCCGAAGGTGAGGGGGGCTGGGGCGAGTACGCCGGCGGCTACGGTGACTGGCAAAGGGTGCAGGCGGCGCGCGCCGAGCAGGGGATGGCACGCGAAGCGACGAAGCGGGCAGCAGTGTCCGCCGACAAGCCGCGCGCTGCCGAGGGCAAGCCGGTGGCCGGAAAGATGTCATTCAACGACAAGCGCGAACTTGAGGCGCTGCCCGACCGCATCGCCGCGCTGGAAGGTGAGCAGGCCGCGCTGCATGAACGGATGGCCGACCCAGTGCTGTACCAGGAGGCACCGCAGGAAGTCGCGCAGATCAAGTTCAGGCTTGAGGCGCTCGAGGCCGAGATTGAGGCGGCGATGCTGCGCTGGGAAGCACTCGAGTCACGCGCAGCGTCCTCCTGAGGGCCGCCGTGTCAATGGCTAGAACGTACCGATCTGATTGAACCAGGCGGTTGCCGCTGCGGCACCCAGAAACACGAACAGGTGGAACGCAGCCAGCCAACGGTAGCGACGCGCGATGTTATCCGGATCGAGGTCCGAGATCAGATATAGTCCGCTGCCCTCGGGCTTGCGCATCACATGTGCTTCGGGCGCCGCCAGGGCTTCGTCGCGCAGACGGCGGACTTCCCGTTTTGCGGCCATGCGCGCGAGCTCCCATTCGCGCAGGTCGAGCTCACCGTTGCCGTCCAGATCGAAGCGTTGCAGCAGGCCTGCGTGGTCTGCCTTCCAGGCGTCGAGCAGCTCGCGTAGCTGAGCGCGGCTGTCGAAGTCCGGGTTGACGCTGCCCAGTGTGGTGAAGTCGCCCAGCGCATAGACGGTGTCCTCGCGGATCAGCGACCATTGCGTGTAGCGGGTGTCTGCACGGGTCGTGACATCGCGGCGGCGGACCAGCATCTCGGCACCTTCCGGATCGATGGCGCAGACACCGCTGCCATCGTCGAGCAGGAACGAGGCGTCGCTTTCGCGGGTGCTGACCTTGCGCCACCTGCCGTCGGCGTGCCGGCGTTCGGTTACCAGCCGGTACCACAGCACCGGCAGGCCATCGACCGGCGAATGGAGCGGAGCGCCATCGAGTGTCTGCACGCGGCCGCGTAGTTCGACGTAGCCCTGGGCGGCCGAGGCGATGCGGGAAGTCGGCGTATCGAAGATCAGTCGCGCATGCTGGACCGAACGTAGCCAGCCGTAGAGCCCGGTGGCCAGCAGTAGGGCCAGGGCCGCAATGGTGCCCCAGCCGTTGTCTGCACGCAGTGCCAAGGCGACAACGCCGAGCTGCAGCAGCGGCAGTACCGCGTCGAGGCGGGCGCGCCTGAGCCTGACCAGCATGTCTGAGGTCGCCTGGCGCCGGTGCAGGCTCAGGTGTTGAAGAGGGTCTTGAGGTCGACGTCAGCCTTTTCCGCGCTCGAGAACTGCAGCAGTGGCTGGCCGACAAAGGCGAACAGGCGGGCAATGAGGAGGTCGGGGAACTGCTCGATCCGCACGTTAAGGACGTTGACCGCCTCGTTGTACCATTCGCGCCGGTCGGCGATGGCGTTTTCCAGCGCTGTGATACGGCTTTGCAGCTGCATGAAATGTTCGTTTGCCTTCAACTCGGGATAGGCCTCGGCCACCGCAAAGATCTGTCCCAGACCGGCGCGCAGCATGCCTTCGGCCGCACCGAGCGCGCCGACGTCATGCGCTTCGCGAGCAGCGGCCACACGGGCGCGGGCCTCGGTGACGCGGGCAAGGGTGGCCTGTTCGAACTGTTTGTACTGGCGGCAGGTTTCGACCAGCTTGGGCAGTTCTTCATGGCGTTGCTTGAGCAGAACGTCGATGTTGGACCAGGCCTTGGCGACGTTGTGCTTGAGCTTGACGAGCCCGTTATAGACCAGCACGCCATAGACCAGCGCAAGGACGATGCTGCCGAGCAGGATGGCGGTGGGAATGCTCATGCGGAAAACTCCATGTATGTGCTCTTCATCATACTGCACCGGTAAACCCTCATGTCATGACCTATGCCGCACTCATGGGCAGATCGTGGCGTTGCCGGATGCGCTTTGCCGCTGAGTGCGTGGCTCAGGCTGCACTCAGGTGTCGGTGCCGTGGTCGAGCAGGCGTGCACGCGCTTCGTCGGGTGCCCCCAGGCGGTTGAGCAGAGCCTCGCGCGGGCTGCGCAGCAGGGTCTCGAGTTCGGCGATGTCGTCGGGCAGCCCGGAGTCGTCCCAGCCGCGCGCAAGATGGCGGGTGAGACGGGAGGCGAGCGTTACCGTGCGCACGCGCGGGTCGCTTTGCAGGCTGTCGTCCAGGAGTTGCACCAGCAGGGCGGGCAGGCGCCAGCGGCGGATCAGTTCGAGCTGGATGGCAGCGGCCGTCACCCCGAACACCTGGCGCTGAGCGTCGGCGGTGCGCAGATGGCGGTCCGCTGACTGCAGGGCGTAGACCTGTTCGGTCAGCGTCGGCGCAAAAACCCAGCACACGATCTCCGTGGCTTCGTGCAGCGAGGCGGCGACGGTGATCTCCTGCACGTCGAGGTCGTGCCGCATCACGGCGAACTCGCGTGCCAGTTCGGCAACGCGGCGGGCGCGGGCGATCACCCTGAGCACCCCGACGAGGGCGCGTGGCTGATCCCTGAGTGTTTCCTCGACGGTGGGCAGGCGATCGAACAGGCGGAAGAAGGGCTCGACGCCGATCATCATCACGGCACGCTCGATGGTGGTGATGTCGTGATTCTGCGACTGCCGGCGATGGGTCTCGAGATGGGTCAGCAGGCGCATCGTCATCAGTGGATCGCTGAGCACGATGGCGGCGATCTGGCGGCCGCCTACCCGATCCGAATCGTGCTGCAAGGCTTCCAGCTCACGCACCGTCCGCCGCAGCACGGGCAGCGCCTGCTGTGAAAAGTGTGCCACGTAGGCGTCCACCGACGGCAGGGGGGTGAGCAACTGGCTCATGAGGTTCGATCCGGGGCCTGGGAGACTGCATTATCGGCCGGCCTTGTCAGAACTGAAGCGACGGAACTGAAACGGCCGGTCGGTACTGATCTTTCATCGCGCTATAATTATGCGCAGTCGCACTGAAATGTTCCGTGATATTCCACCGCAAGGAGAACGCTCGAATGAGTTCATTCAAGGCCTTTGTGATCGGCCAGGATTCGGACAGGAAAGTGGTGGCAGGCATGAGCACGATGGCGCTAGAGCAGCTCGACAGCGGCGAAGTGACGATCCGTGTCCACTATTCGAGCATCAATTACAAGGATGCGCTCGCTGCGACCGGCGCGGGCAAGATCATCCGCCGCTTCCCCTGTATCGGCGGCATCGACCTGGCGGGTGAGGTGGTCGACAGTGCCGACGGCCGTTTCAAGCCGGGTGACAAGGTCATTGCCACCAGCTTCGATATTGGCGTGGCCCACCACGGTGGTTACGCCGAGTATGCGCGCGTGCCGGCAGGCTGGGTGGTGCCCTTGCCGGACGGACTGGATCTGTTCGAGGCGATGGCGCTGGGCACGGCCGGCTTTACCGCCGCGCTCGGCGTCGTGCGCATGGAAGACAATGGCCTGGCGCCGTCCAACGGTCCGGTGCTCGTCACCGGAGCCACCGGCGGCGTGGGCGGTCTCGCCATCGACATGCTGGCGCGCCTTGGCTATCACGTCGTCGCGCTGACCGGCAAGGCGGCCGAGGGCGATTACCTGAAGATGCTGGGTGCAGCCGAAATCAAGCTGCGGTCCGAGATCGACTTTGACGCGGTGCGCCCGCTCGAGGCCGCGCAGTGGGCGGGTGCGGTCGACAACGTTGGCGGTCAGATCCTGCACTGGGTGCTGGCGACGATGCAGCAGGCAGGCACGGTCGCCAGCATCGGCAATGCCTCGAGCTTCAAGATCAACACTACGGTGTTCCCCTTCATCCTGCGCGGTGTCAGCCTGCTCGGCATCGATTCAGGCTACATGGGCTTCCCGACCCGGCAACGGGTGTGGGACAGGCTGGCGACCGACCTCAAGCCGCGCCACCTGGCTGAGGTGACGCGCACGATCGACTTCGAATCCCTGCCAGCGGCCTTCGACGATTACATCCAGGGCCGCGTCAAGGGGCGCACGGTCGTGCGCATCGGCGCCTGAGCCCAGGGGCACGACACCCAGATGGTCCCAGCGATGAGCGTTGTTGACAGACTACCCCGCGTGCTCGTGGTGGACGACTCGCGCATGGTGCGGGCGTCCATCCTCAAGCATATCCGCGGCCGTTTCGAGGCGCGCGAGGAAGTCGACGGCGAGGCCGGCTGGGAGGCCTTGCTGGTCGATCCGGCGATCGATCTGGTGCTGACCGACATCGGCATGCCGCGGCTCGACGGTTTTGGCCTGCTCGAACGTATCCGCGGGTCCAGGGTTGGGCGGGTGCGTGATCTGCCGGTCGTCATCATCTCGGGTGAAGAGGACGAGCGCGCGCGCGAGCGGGCGCTCGCGCTTGGCGCCAACGGCTTCATTCCCAAGGGAGCCGGCGGTGTCGAGTTGCTGGCGACGCTGACTTCATTGCTGCGGCTGTCCACGACCCAGGACGAGTTGGCGCGCAGTCGCGCCGCGCTGGCAGAGCACAGCCCGCGCGACCCGGAAAGTGGTCTCGTCACCCGGGCCTATTTCGAGTACCGCGGCGAGCAGGCGCTGGCGGAGGCACGGCGGCGTCAGACCGACATCGCGGCATTGGTCATTGAGCTTGACGGCTTCGATGCCCTGGTCAAGCGGCATGGTCAGCATGTGGTCCAGCTCATCGTGCGCAAGCTGACCAAGATGGTGGCCGGTCGTATTCGCACCGAGGACAGCCTTTCCCAGCAGTCGATGGCACGCTTCGTGGTGCTGTCGCCGGGCATTGACCTGGCATCGACCTGCGCGTTTGCCCTGCGCCTGCGCGGCAGCTTTGAAAAGCTGGTGATGGCTTATCGCGACGAGCGGATCCGCGTCACCGTGACCATTGGCGTGGCCAATTCGTCGATCGATGGCAAGGCCAGGGTCAGTGATCTGCTGGCGACTGCCCTGGAGCGCGTCCAGCAGGGTCAGGCCGTGGGGGGCAACTGTGTGGTTGCAGACCGTGGCCGGGTCGATCCGCTGCTGATCGAAGCGCAGCGCAAGCAGCCGTGCAGCGTTGATGCCGCCTTGCGCCAGTTGTGTACCGAAGGGGGCGGCGGCGTAGAAACCCGGTTACCCGAGCTTGTGGGCGTGCTGATGCCCTTGCTTGAATTGATAGAATCTCGGCTGCACTGTGGCTTACCGCTTGAGCAACTCCAACGATACCAATACGGAGCGGACGCCGGCAGTGACGATAAGGATGGGACACGAACCACCATCTGAGTCGAAAACCGTCGCAACTGGCGCAGACGCCTTCCCGGCGCTTCGACAGGGGTGACATGTCTATTGCAGGACAGGGAATCAACGAGGGAGAGGATGCAATGAGCGATTACCAGCAATTCCACCGCCGCTCGATCGACGATCGTGACGGATTCTGGGCCGAGCAGGCACAACTGGTGCACTGGAACAAGCCTGCCGAGCAGGTCTGCGACTATTCCAGGCCGCCGTTCGTCAAGTGGTTCAAGGGTGGTGAGACCAACCTCTGCTATAACGCCGTGGATCGACACGCTGCAGCACGTCCGAACGACCGCGCACTGGTATATATCTCCACCGAGACCAACGAAGAGAAGGTCTATACGTTTGCCGAGCTGCAGCGCGAAGTCGAGCGCATGGCGGCGATCTACCAGGAGCTGGGCGTCGTGCGCGGCGACCGGGTCCTGATCTACATGCCAATGATCGCCGAGGCCGCCTTTGCGATGCTGGCCTGCGCGCGCATCGGCGCAATTCACTCGGTGGTGTTCGGCGGTTTTGCGGCCGGTTCGCTCGCCACCCGCATTGACGATGCCAAGCCGGTGCTGATGGTCAGCTCGGATGCCGGCATGCGCAATGGCAAGCCGGTGCCCTACAAGCATCTGGTGGATGAAGCCTGCAAGCTGGCCAAGTTTCCGCCGGCCAGGGTGCTGATCGTCGACCGGGGGCTGGACAAGGGCTTTCCGCGGGTCGAAGGCCGTGACGTCGACTACGCCGAACTGCGCGCGAAGCACATCGACGCCACGGTGGCGGTCGAGTGGCTGGAGTCGTCCGAGCCGAGCTATATTCTCTACACCTCCGGCACCACCGGCCAACCCAAAGGCGTGCAGCGCGACACTGGCGGTTACTGCGTGGCGCTGGCTGCATCGATGAAGCACATCTTCACCGGCGACGCGGGCGAGACCATGTTCTCGACCTCGGATATCGGCTGGGTGGTCGGCCACAGCTACATCATCTATGGTCCGCTGATCGGCGGCATGGCCACCGTCATGTACGAAGGCACGCCCCTGCGTCCGGACGCCGGCATCTGGTGGCAGATCGTCGAGAAGTACAAGGTCAGCGTGATGTTCTCTGCACCCACTGCGGTGCGCGTGCTTAAAAAGCAGGATCCGGCCTTCCTCAAGAAGTACGACCTGTCCTCGCTCAAACACCTGTTCCTTGCCGGCGAACCGCTGGACGAGACCAGCCACCAGTGGATCATGGAGGAGCTCGGCATCCCGGTCATCGACAACTACTGGCAGACCGAAACGGGCTGGCCGATGCTTGCCATCTGCCGCGGGGTGGAAGACAGCCCGATCAAGCTCGGCTCGCCCGCCTTCCCGGTGTACGGTTACGATCTGCGCATCTTCCGCGAGGACGGCAGCGAGTGTGGCGCCAACGAAAAGGGCATCGTCGGCATCTTGCCGCCGCTGCCGCCGGGCTGCCTGTCCACCGTATGGGGTCAGGACGAGCGTTTCGTCAGCACCTACTTCAGCCTGTTCTCGGACCCGGTGGTGTATTCCTCCTCCGACTGGGGGATCAAGGATGACAAGGGCTATTACACCATCCTCGGGCGCATGGACGACGTCATCAACGTCGCCGGCCATCGTCTTGGCACGCGTGAGATCGAGGAGGCGGTGCAGACTCACCCGGCGATCGCCGAGGTGGCTGTGGTCGGGGTTGCCGACGCCCTGAAGGGCCAGATGCCGATGGCCTTTGCAGTGGTGAAGGACGCCAGCGTGGTCGATACTCCGGAGAAGCGTGCCGCGCTTGAAAAGGAAGTGATGAAGAGGGTTGACGAAAGCCTGGGCGCAATTGCCCGTCCGGCTCGCGTTCACTTCATCGGTGGCCTGCCCAAGACGCGTTCGGGCAAGATGCTGCGCAGGTCCATCCAGGCGCTCGCCGAAGGACGTGATGCGGGTGATCTGACCACCATTGATGATCCGAGCACGCTGGATCAGATCAAGGTGGCGCTGAAGGGCTGAAGGGCTTGAGTCACAATAGAAAACGGCGGGCGCAAGCCCGCCGTTTTTTCATGTTTGGGTCCGCCATGGGTTCAGTCCTGAAGGTGGGGGCCTTGCACAAGCCTGCCATCCTGCCGGTTGGCAGGCCCACTGCGGTCAGCGTTGCCCCAGACTGCGTTCGACCTCCTCATTCACCGCACGCCAGAACGGGCGCATGATCATGCGCATGTTGCGGACGATGCTCTGGACGTCCATGACCGACGGCACTCGCGTGCCCCGATGTGAAATCGGTCCGCCAATCTGGCGAATGTCGACACCCAGGCGCGAGAAGTGGGTCGCGAGTCTGGGTTCGGTCAGTACGAACAGGGTGTCGATATCCTTGTGCACGGCGAGCGAGATTGCGCCCAGGTAAAGCCCGATCGGTATGTACGGGAAACGTGGACGATCCTTGGTGCCGAAGTCTTCGTCGTTGACGTCGGCGGGTGTCCGATGCTCCCCTTTGCGGCGCCGGTAGGGTGCGCGCACTGCGAGCCTGGACACTTCGGCGATACGTCCGCGGGGCAGTTTGGCCGGATCGATGATCTTTCGGTCCAGCGTCTGTTCGCAGGTGCGTTCGAACGGTAAAGGGGCGTCGGGGGCATTCGGGTCGGCCAGTACCAGGCGCGTGCAACCGACAAGAGCGTGCGGCGCCTGCACGGTGCGCATCAAGCAGTGCAGGCTGTGACGGTCATATTCATCACGTTCCCGACGGTCTTCGCGCTCCGGTTCGAACTTCAGTTCCTCACAATACACCTGGTGGCGGATGCGGTAGACGTCGTCGCGAAGTGCGTCGTCACTAGCCGCATCGATTCTGAAGTACTGACGGAAGCCGTAGCCCAGATTGAAACGTTCGAAGAGCGACATGTCCTGAACCGTTGGCGAAAGTTGACCGGGCAAGACCCATTTGCTCAGTTATGGCGCCATGTTATTCGATTCCAGGCCACTTTGTTAATTGCATGATGAGGCGGGGTTTGCGGCTTCAGTAAGTGTTTCCGTACCGGACGGGCTTGCGGTACAGTCAAATCGATCAGTTCGGTTATTGAGGAAGACAGATCGATGGACGCCTTGCAGATGGGGGTGCAACTCCCGCCCAGTGTCGCCGATGCGTTGCGGGCGATTGTCGGCAATGAGCATGTGCTCACGACGCCCGACGCGCTGGACGCGTATTCCCGTTGCACGATTCCCTGGATTACGCAGTGCGCGGCGGTGATCTTTCCGGCTTCGACCGAGGAGGTTGCGGAGGCGGTGAAAGTGGCGGCGCGGCATGGCGTGCCGATCTGGCCGTCGAGCAAGGGACGAAACTGGGGGTATGCGACCACGCTCGCCAGTCGTGACGGTGCGATCGTCATGATTCTTGAGCGCATGAATCGAATCATCGAGGTCAATGAGGAACTTGCCTATGCGGTGATCGAGCCAGGTGTGACCTACGAGCAGTTCAACGCCTACCTGCGCGAACGCGGTCACAAGCTGTGGATCGACTGCATCGATGGAACCGCTCAGGGCAGTGTGTTGGGCAATGCGATCGAGCGCGGCGTGGGTGAGACGTCTTATGGCGACCACTTTGGCAATCTGTGCGGCCTCGAGGTGGTGCT
>Ga0138256_10000576_pt1 | contig 40364 bp, 27 predicted proteins | sample KNB2016incub_MG_FD_105486 | JGI IMG/M metagenome (GOLD analysis project Ga0138256, IMG submission 105486) | Active sludge microbial communities from wastewater in Klosterneuburg, Austria - KNB2014incub_MG | ecosystem: Engineered > WWTP > Activated sludge > Unclassified | place: Austria... | reverse complement strand
GCTCGAGGACGATCTGATCGCCCGCCAGGCGCTCCTCGTCCCGCACGGCAGCTTCGTGGCCTACCTGGGGGAGACGACGAACCAGACGCTCCGCGCCGGCTACTACGGCAGCCGCGCCGTGCTGCGGTGGGAGGGCGATCGCGATCTGCAGCGGGAGTGGCTGACGGCCGCGGATGTGCCGATGCCGGCGGGCTTCGCGACGGCGGACGACATCGGCGCGGGCGACTGGCCGGTCATCGTGAAGACGTTCGGGGCGGCCGGCGGCCAGGGCTACTTCCTCGCTCGCTCGCGCGGCCACCTGGACGACCAGCTCGCTGCGCTCGGCCACGGTCGCTACACCATCCAGTGCTACATCGTCGGCGTCACGCTCTACGTCCACTACTTCCAGAGCGTCGTCCACGACCGCCTCGAGATCCTGTCGATGGACCGCCGCTACGAGACGAACGTCGACGGTCTCGGCCGGCTGCCGTGGCACGTCCAGCAGGCCGTCGAGCCCGTACCGAGCTACGTCGTCGTCGGCAACAGCCCGCTCGTGCTGCGGGAGTCGATGCTCGAAGAGGCGTACCGAATGGGCGAGCGCGTCGTGCAGACCGCGCGCGATCGGATCGACCCGCGCGGCTTCTGGGGGCCGTTCTGCCTGGAGACGATCATCACGCCCGACCTGCGGTTCCACGTGATCGAGATCAGCTGCCGGATCGTCGCCGGCACGAACCTCTTCGTCGACGGCAGCCCCTACGCCGCGCTGTGGTTCGACGAGCCGATGAGCACCGGGCGGCGGATCGCGCGCGAGGTGCGGGAGGCGCATGCGGGGGGCACGCTGGGTGAGATCGTGACGGGACACGTGCCGAGATGGGACCGATTCGATCGCCAGGGCCGCACCGACCCGATGAACGAGGCCGCGCGATGACCGACTGGCTCGACGACCGCATCGCCCAACTGTCCGGCGACAAGCTCACGATCGCCACCCTGGGCAGCCACTCCGCCCTCGAGATCTGCCGTGGCGCCAAGCTGCAGGGCTTCGGCACGCTCGTCGTCGTCGAGAACGGCCGCCACCGCACCTACGCCGAGCACTTCGCGACGGACGCCGCCACCGGCCGCGGCTGCGTGGACGCGACGATCCTCGTCGACCGGTTCGCATCGATCATGGCGCCCGAGGTGCAGGCCGAACTCAACGCGCGCCACTGCGTCTTCGTCCCGCACCGCTCGTTCGAGGTCTACGTGAACGACCTCGACGCGATCGAGAACGACTTCCACGTACCGATGTTCGGCAACCGCCGGCTGCTCCGGATCGAGGAGCGCGACCAGCACCCGAACCAGTACGACCTGCTGGACGCGGCCGAGATCCGCCACCCCAGGCTTTTCGCCAGCCACCGCGACATCGACCGCCCCGTCCTGGTCAAGGTCCTCGAGGCTGCGCGCGGCTTCGAGCGGGCGTTCTTCGTCGCCCGCACGCCCGAGGACTTCGAGCGCGTCGCCGAGGCGCGGCTGGCTGCAGGGACGATCACCGAGGCGGCGCTGGCCGCCGCGACGATCGAGGAGTTCGTCCTCGGCGCGCACGTGAACTTCAACTTCTTCCAATCGCCCCTGACCGGGCGCGTCGAGCTCCTCGGCACGGACACGCGCCGCCAGACGAACATCAGCGGCTTGGCGACGGTTCCGGCGACACTGCAGGCCGAGATCCTCGACTACATCGCGCCGAAGTACGAGGAAGCCGGCCACGTGGCCGTGACCGTTCTCGAGAGCATGCTGGAATCCATCTTCGAGGCCGGCGAGCGCTTCGCCGCGGCGGCCGCGCGGCTGTACGCGCCGGGCGTGATCGGCCCGTTCGCGCTGCAGAGCATCGTCGTGCCCGGACCGCCGAAGAAGGACTTCGTCGTCGTCGACGTCAGCCCGCGCGTGCCCGGATCGCCCGGCATCGGCGCGACACCGTACAGTGCCTACCTGCACGGCCGCTCGGTGAGCGTGGGCGAGCGGATCGCGATGGAGCTGAAGGCGGCGGCGTACAAGGGACGGTTGGGCGAGCTGTTGACGTAGACCGGCCACGGTCGCAGGCGCAGGAGGCTAGTTCGATGTCGAGTTCCAACCCACGGGTCGCCATCCTCATGGGCAGCGACAGCGACCTCGGCGTGATGCGCGCCGCGGCCGATGTCCTCGACCGCTTCGGCGTACAGCACGAGGTGCGATTCCTGTCCGCGCACCGCTCGCCGGCCGAGACGGTCGAGTACGTCGAGACAGCGCCGGACCGCGGGGTGCGGGCGTTCATCTGCGGGGCGGGGATGGCCGCGCACCTGGCGGGCGTCGTCGCGGCGCACAGCGTTCTGCCCGTCATCGGGGTGCCTCTCAGGAGCGAATCGGCAGGGTTGAACGGCGTCGATGCGCTGTATAGTACGGTGCAGATGCCGCCCGGCATCCCGGTGGCGTGCGTCGGCATCGGCCAGGCGGGCAACGCGGCTCACCTGGCGGTTCGGATCCTGGCGCTCGGCGACGCGGAGCTGGCCGGGCTGCTCGAGGAGTATCGCATCGAGCTGGCGGACGGGCTGATGGCCAAGAACGCGCGGCTCGACGAGATCGGGATCGACGCCTACGTGGCAGGACAGCAACGATGAGCGTGGAGGACATGCGATGACGACACTCGCCGACGACCTCGCCCGTCTGGCCGCCATCCCGACGACGGACGTCCTCACCGTCGACCTGCCGCTGCCCGGCAAGGAGCAGGGCAAGGTCCGCGACATCTGGCGCGTCGGCGACAAGCGGATCATCGTCACGACGGACCGGCAGAGCGCCTTCGACCGCGTCGTCGGGACGATTCCCTACAAGGGGCAGGTGCTCACGCGCCTGGCGCAGTGGTGGTTCGAGCGGACGGCCGACATCGTGCCCAACCACGTCGTCGACGTGCCGGACCCGAACGTGATCATCGCCCGCGACGCCCGCGTCTGGCCGGTCGAGATGGTCATCCGCGGCTACATCACGGGCGTCACGAAGACGGCGCTCTGGTTCAACTACGACCAGGGCAAGCGCCGGCTGTACGGCATCGACTTCCCGGACGGCCTGCGCAAGAACGAGCGGCTGCCCGAGCCGGTCATCACACCGACGTCCAAGGCGGCCTCTGGGGCCCACGACGAGATGATGACGCGCGAAGAGATCCTGGCAGCGGACTTCGTTCCGGCCGATGTCTACGCGCAGATGGAGGACGCCACCCGCCGCCTGTTCGCCCGCGGACAGGCGCTGGCGGCCGAGCGCGGCCTGATCCTGGTGGACACCAAGTATGAGTTCGGCGACATCGACGGCCAGCTGACGCTGATCGACGAGATCCACACCGTCGATAGCTCGCGCTTCTGGATGCGGGACAACTACGCCGCGCGCTTCGCTGCCGGCGAGGAGCCCGAGACGTTCGACAAGGAGTTCCTCCGCCGCTGGTACGTCGACGAGGCCGGCTACCGCGGCGACGGCGACCCGCCGCCCCTGCCGCGCGCACTGGCCGAGCGGATGAGCCGGCTGTACATCGAGGCGTTCGAGCGCCTCACGGGGGAGGCGTTCGTGCCGGATTCGGCGGATCCGGGGGAGCGGATGGTGTTGAATTTGCGGGTGGCGGGGGTGTTGGGGTAGTTGTGGAGTAGGCGGCGGCGTGCGGGCATGTGGGGCGGGCGTCGGGGGAGCGGTGATCGTCAGGGCGGGGCGACGGTGACGGATGCGACGTCGATCGCGTCGCCGCCGGTGTCGGGGGCGAGGCGTTGGCCGGTGGTTGGGTCGTACAGGCCCAGGACGAGGCGGTAGCTGTCGCCGGGCGGCGCGTCCGGGGGAATGCGAAGGGCGATGAGGTCGAGGACGGGGCCGTCGGGCATCGCGCTGTCGTAGGACGGTGCCGGCGATCTCGGTTGATCGAGCGGTACAGGTCGCCATGTCGATGTGGACGACATACCGCCGTGCGGGCGCATGTCGCGGGTGACCACCATTCTGCCGTCGCGGTCGACGAGCTGGGTGAAGACGACGTAGTCGCGATCGACGGGCCGCACGGCGTGCCACACGGCATCCAGCGTCACGTACCCGCCGGCACGCGCGTCGAGAGCCAACGGTTGCCGCGTCTGCGACGATCCGCCCTGTCTCCCCGTGTCCGGGCGCGCCGGAGCCGCAATGATCTCCAACAGCTCGATCGTGTCGCCGAAGACGACGGGCATGTGGATCAAGGGACGGCTGCTCGGCTGCCGCTCTGCGACCCACGCCGCCAGCCGCACGTTGCCGAACCAGCGGTCGTCGGCCTTATGGCGACGTGCGTTCAGCCAGGACTCGACGCGGCTCTCGGGATCGCTCTCGTTCGTCGCCCACAGGACGGCGTACACGTCGCGATGCCGTGCCCCCAGCGCGGACAGGGCGCGCTCCGTTGCCGCGACGTCGACCGGCCGGCCGATCGGCAGCGGGAACGTCGCATGCGCCCCCCGATCGTAATACCCGAACACCTCCACCTGCGACGGCGCGTTCAACACCACCGCGTCCTCCGCCCCCGCCCGCGCCGCGATCTCCGCCGCGATCCCGCGGTAGTCGTCCCGCTGATACGCCGTGTCGTACGCGTTCGCCCGCCAGACGACCAGCCGCGGCCACAGGACGACGGCCAAGGCGATAGCGCCCGCCGCCGATCCCACAATCCCCCCGCCGCCCCCGCGCATCCCCCCGCCGCCCCCCCCCACATCGCCCGCACCACCCGCACCACCCGCACGCCGCCTTCCCACCCCACCCCCGCGTAGGGGCGACGCCTGCGTCGCCCTCGTCGCCCACGCCCATGCCACCGCCTCACCAATCCCCACCACCCCCACCGCCAACAACACCTCCAACCCCGGCGCCCCCGCAACAATGAACTTCGGATTCCACGCCGGCCGCCGCAACGAGGCCACCCACACCATCGCCGGCGGCACCGCCGCCACGACCATCGCCACCCCCACCGCCCACCATCCCCGCCCACCCCGTGCTCCCCCTCGCCGCCTCCCCCACCCCCATCCCCACATCACGCATCCCACGCCAACGACGACAACCGCCACCATCAGCCCCCACGCCGCCCCTCCCACCGCCGGCCCCTTCACCCCGAACGCATATGTCCTCACCGCCTCCCGCCCCACGAACCCGAGCCCCACCGGCGCCCCAAGCGCCGGCCAATCGCGCAGCACCGGCCAGGCGCGCACGAGCCACGGCGCGAACAGCGCGGCGGCCACGGCGTACGCGCCGAGCCAGCGGCCCATCGATGCGCGCGGCAGGGCACGGCGGCGGCGCCATGCCGCCGCCCAGCCGAGCGCCATCACCGCGCCGCCGACCGACACGGCTGCCGCGCCGGCGAGGTACTGCGTGTAGAGCGCGGCCGTCGCGAGCAGGGCGATCAGTGCCGTGCGCGCGGCGGCCGCAACCGGACGCGGCCGGACGTCGGCGTCGCCGTGCCGATCGCCGCGCGCGACGAGCGCATCGACATCGCCGACCGCGAGCACGACGAGCCCCGCCCCGAGCGCGGCGGCCAGGACGTACATCCGCACCTCCTGGCCGTACCAGATCAGGTAGGGCGATGTGGCTGCCAGCAGGCCGGCGACGAGCCCGAGCCGCGCACCGCCCAGGCGCCGCCCGATCGCCAACGTCGCGGCCACCTGCGCCGTTCCGAGGATGGCCGACAGGGCGCGCAGCGCCACCACGCCGTGGCCGAAGAGGCGCGACCACGCCGCGAGGAGCAGATAGTAGAGGGGAGGGTGGATATCGCCGGCCGCCGCGGTGACGATCTCGCGGGCCGTCCGCCCCGCCAACTGGGCGCTCGTGCCCTCGTCGTACCACAGGCTCTGCGCGTCGGCACGGAACAGGCGAGCGGCGAGGGCAAGGGCGACGATGAGCCACGCGGCGATCACCGCCGCCGCCGACGGATCGAGCGCGCGGAACCTGTGCCTGCCCGTGATGCCCCTTTGCCTGCCCGTGTTGCCCACGGGGCCTACTGCCGGGCGACGTTCTCCGCAGGCACGATGCCGTACTCGGTGCGGGCCGTCTTGAGGACGCGCAGCAGCGTCTCAGGGTTCGAGCGGTTCAAGCGGCGGTGCATCTCGACGGCCGTCATCGGCTCGTTGACGTTCTCCACGAGGGCGCGCAGGAGCGCGTTCGTCAGCGGCGTCGACGGCGTGATGTAATCCGGCTGGTAGGCGCGCTCGGTGAGGACGCGCGCCCACAGCGGGTCGATCTGGCGAACTTCGGCGGTGCGGGGATGGATGAAGTCGACGGCCGTGTTCGTGGCGCGCGAGTCGTCCTCGGCGCCGACGATCTCAGCCAGGAAGCGCCCCAGGTTGCGGCCGTGCGAGGCCCACCACTGGAGGTCGATGTGGAACGGCGTGTGGATCGTGGCAATCGTGTGCATGGATCAGCCCAGCGTAGCCAGCGTCCACAACGGCGCCTCGATGGCGCCGACATTGCGGAATCGCTTGTCGGTGGACAGCGCCAAGTCAAGCCCAAGCTCGCGCGTGGCCTCGGCCGCGGACTTGTCGACGTCCAGGTCCTTCAGGATCTTCTTGGCGGGCAACGGTTCGCCGGCCAGCATCAGAATGGCCTCGGCCAGGTTGCGATGACCGGTGTTGACTTCCGGCAGGAGCGACTTCAGGATCCAGCGGTCACCGAGGTTGGACCACTCACCGTCGCCGCCCATCCGCTCGCGCAGCCGGGGCTCGATCACACGGGACCACTTGTCGGACAGCGCGTCGGCATCGAGGTCGCCGATGGCCTGCGCCAGCTCGTGCGGGAACCCGATCCCGGCGGCGAACTCACGCCGCCGCCCATCAAGCGTGACGGCGATGACGTCGTATCCGCCGTACTGTCCCGGGTTGTTGCCGGGCCGCACCGCCTCGACCTTGCCGTTCACCCCGCCCAAGGCAGGGAAGACGAGCTTCTGGCCGACCTCGAACCGGTTGACCGGCACGTAGACGGCGCCGTCGCCCTTGGTGTTGACCGCTTGCGCCGCCAGCGCGGCGGCTACCCGCCGTCGCACCACGGTGGCCGCCAAGGCCACCATCGTGGCAGGCTGCAGGACGTCGAGCATGTGGGCGTACAAGGCCTCGAGGTCGTCACCGGATGGTTCGAAGTCCTCGATCCAATACTCTGCGCTATCGATGCGGTTCGGCATATTCGGGGTCGTGTCCGGTCGGGCGACGGGTTGAGGCCGGGCAGTTCAACCTTTTGATGATAGTCGGAGGTTTGGGAGCCGTCAAGGCCGCGAACGGCAGGTGACCGTCACGCGCGCGGTGGGCGAGCGGAGGGCGATCTGAGGGGTACTAGGCGGGCTCGAGCGCCGCGAAGACCTCGCCCAGCATGGCCAGCACCGCCGCCACCGGATCGCCGTCCGGCCATGCGACGGCCACGGCGCCGCGTGCTGCGGCGCGGGCAAGCTCGTCGGGCGCGTACGCACCGGCTGTCGGGCAGAAGAGGGCAACGGTGAACGGATGGTCCGGCAGCGCGGTTCCGATCGGCGCGGCGCCGGCCACCCCCATGAGGACGGCGGCGCCGGCGCGTGCGGCGCGGTCGACGGCCTGGTCGAGGAATTCGGCGTCGCCGAGGAGCGGCAGTCGGCCCCATCCGGCGGCTTCGGCCGCTTCCCGCACGACGGTCGCCAGCATCGCCGGCTCGGCGGGCATCACATCGACCCGGCTGGCGGACGAGAACACCGGCACGATCGCCACGACGCCGGCCGTCGTCGCGCCGCCGGCGAGCGCCCGTGCCGCGGGCGCGGCGAGCGGGCTGTGGTACAGGCTGATCTTCGTCCGCCGCGCCGCCGCCAACCGCCGCTCGACCATGCGGCCGGCGCACGCGGCCGGGCCGACATTCGTCAGGTCGACCCAAGCTGCCCAGCCCGATCCGTCCAGTGCGACGATGCGGTCGCCCGCTGCGACGCCGTGCGCCGCAAGGGCCGCGGCGTCGTCGCCGTCGAGCCGGAGGACGCCGTCACGCAGCGCGCCGCGCGGGACGAACACACGCAGCGGATCGGGGGTCGTCGGGTCCGCCGTCATCGTGCACCGGCGTCGGTTGCCGATTCGGCCTCGCGAACGGCCACGAGCGCCACCCAGTCGCCGTCGATGCGCACGTCCGGCGCAGCGAAGCCGGCGGCGCACAGCGCGGCCGCCACATCGGACGCCTGTTCCGCCAGGATGCCGCTGGCGATGAGCGACCCGCCCGGCCGCGTCCAATCAGCCAGCCCGCCGGCCAACTCGATGACGGTTGGGGCGAGGATGTTGGCGACGACGAGATCGAACGGCGTCAGCGCCGGTGCCTCCGTCGCAAGCGCGTCCAGCGATCCCGCCCGCGCGTCCAGCGACACGCCGTTCGCCGCCGCGTTCGCCCGCGCCGTCTCGGCCGCGCGCGGGTCGATGTCCACGCCGACGACCTCGCCGGCGCCCGCCAGCCCGGCGCCGATCGCCAGGATCCCGCTGCCGACGCCGACGTCGAGGACGCGGTCGCCGTCGCGGACGTGCTCGGCGAGGGCGATCAGGCACAGCCGCGTCGTCGGGTGCTGGCCGGTGCCGAAGGCCATGCCCGGGTCGAGCCGGATGACGTGGGGGACGATCGGAGCGGGTGCATCGAACGTCGGCGGCGCATCTCCGCCGTTGCCGGCGCCGCTGCCGGCGTCGGCGAGCAACGCCGCATCGGCATCGATCCAGCTCGGCACCACGAGGAACGGCCCGACGCGCTGCGGCGTGTAGTGCGCCTTCCATGCCTCGGCCCAGTTCGCCTCGGCCAGCTCGCGGACGATGGCTTCCGGCAACGGGTAGATCTGTCCGAGGTGCCACAGGCCGATCTCGACGCGCAGCCGCGCTTCGGCATCGCCGGCCGGGAGGTAGGTCCGAACCCAGGTCTGCGGCCGGGCGTCGTCGTACCCAGACTCGGCGCCGCGGACGCGCGTCTCGATGACGGCGCCGCCGCCGTGTCGCTCGAAGAGCTCGAAGACAGGCTCGACGAGCTCGCCCTCGACGGGCACGGCGATCTCGATGAGCGCCGTCGAAACCGCCGCGTCCGATCCGGTTGCGTCGGATCCTGTCGCGTCCGACCGCGTGGCGTCTGATCTCGTCGCGTCCGACAACGCGCCGGGCACGACCTCGTCGCGGTCCTTCGAGGGCTGCAGCGGCGACGCGTTGCCGGCGTGCGTCACGAGAAGCGCTCCTTGACGCGGTCCCAGAACCGGCTGCGCGCGCCGCGCTCGACGACCTCGGCGCGGGGAAGCGTGCTGCGGAGCTGCTCGAGGAGGTCGCGCTGCTCGCGGGTGAGCTTGTCGGGCGTCTTGACGAAGACCGTGACGACTTGGTCGCCGCGGCCGGTTCGCCGGAGGTGGGGCACGCCCTCACCGGGGATCCGCAGGTTGTCGCCGGTCTGCGTGCCGGCGGGCAGCTGGACGGTGGCCACGCCGTCGAGCGTCGGGACCTCGATCTCGGCGCCGAGGGCCGCGTCGGCCGGGTTGATCCTCAGATCGAGCAGGACGTCGTCGCCGTCGCGCTGGAACGTCGGATCGGCCTCGACGTCGAGGACGATGAACAGGTCGCCGGGCGGCCCGCCGTGTCGGCCGTGCTCGCCCTCGGCGGTCAGCCGCACCTGCGTGCCTTTGTCCACGCCGGCCGGGACGTCGATCTCGAGCGCCCGCGTGCGCTGCGAGCGACCGCGGCCGCGGCAGTCCGGGCACGGCGTCTCCACGTACAGCCCGGTGCCCTCGCACTCGGCGCACGTGCGGACGTTCACCAGCTGGCCGAGCATGCTCTGCTGTACGTGGCGCACCTGGCCGGTGCCGCTGCAGTGCGGGCACGTCGTCGGTTCCGTCCCGGGCGCAGCGCCCGACCCGTCGCACCCCTCGCACGTCTCGCGACGCACGACCTCGATGCTCCGACGGACGCCGAAGACGGCCTCCCGGAACGTCAGCTTGAGCCGCAGCCGCATGTCGGCGCCGCGCTCGGCCTGCGGCCCGCTCGGCCGTTGCCGCTGCCGGCCGCCGAAGCCGCCGAAGAACTGCTCGAACAGGTCGGAGATGTCGCCGATGTCGACCCCGGCCGCGCCGCCGCCCGCCCCGCCGCGCACGCCGGCGTGGCCGAAGCGGTCATACGTGGCGCGCTTGCGGGGGTCCTTGAGGACCTCGTATGCCTCGCTGACGGCCTTGAACCGATCGGCCGCAACGGGATCGGGATTCACGTCGGGGTGGTACTGCCGCGCGAGGCGCCGGTAGGCGCGCTTGATCTCGTCGTCGGTGGCGGAGCGTTCGACCTCGAGGGTCACGTAGAAGTCGGTGGCCATCTGTCCTGGGACTCCACGAAACGGTCGGCGGGCGGGCGATGGGCGTGCGCGGGCGACCGGCTGGGGACGGGATTCGGGTGAGTATAGCGGGCAATCCGTACGGCCGGGAGGGAGGAAGCGGGGCGGGAGGCGGGGCGGGTCGATAGATGCGCGTCAGAATTGCCTACGGGGAAGGGCCGGGGTGGAGCGGGGGGCGCCGTCGAAGGCGGCGGGCAGGTAGACGGGGCTGTGCCATCGCGGGCATGGGGTCACCGGCGGCAACGGCGTCGACACGCGGGGCGTCGGTGAACCGCCGCATGGGGTGGCGGTGTGCGGCGCGTGGACGCGCACGTCATCGCAGAACGCACGCGAGACCTCGCCGCCCGCAGTCGCGACCTGCGCCCAGGCGCTGATCGTCACCCCATGCTGCGCGAGCGGAACTTCCAGGGAAACGACCCGCCGGAAGGCCTGCCACGGCTGGCCGGCCAACCCACCGTCCGCGTCCTCTCGGCAGCCGACGCCGCTCAAGCGCAGGCGCATCAGGCACAGCGGGGCGCCTTCACCGGTCAGGTCGAGCGTCAGCGGCACGTCGATCGCCGATCCGAGCGCGCCGCTGATCGTGGCGGCGCCGCCCGCAAGGAGAATGCGACCGTGCACCGCGGCGGTGCGCGGCGTCGACGTCGGGCCGGGCGACGGCGTGGGGGATGGACCGTACGTGCGCGTGGGCGAGGGCGTGCCGGTGGGGATCGGGGCGTCGGTGCCAGTGGCGGTTTCCGTCGGCGTGCGTGGATCGCGGGTCGGGATCCAAACGGGCGTGGTGCGCCCATCCGCCGTGGGCGTGCGTGGGTCCCAGGTCGGCTGCGGGGGCATCCCCTCGGACACGATGTCATCGCAGAACACGGGCGAGATGGTGCCGGAGGCGGTCTGGAACTGGGCCCAGACGGTCTGGTCGACGAAGTTGCCCGGGATGTGCAGCGTCACGGTGAACACCGAGCCGACCAACGGCTGCCACGGGCGGTCCAGGTTCGCCGGCACGGGACGTCGACAGCTGCCGATGCCGCTGCCTTCCAGGTGTCGAACCCGCACGACATCGGCGCCATCGCAGCGCACACCGACATCGACGGTCTCGGAGACGGATGTGCCGGCGAACGCGCCGACGATATCGACGCCGGCGGCGAGCGTGATCGCGCCGGTGCAGCCGAGCGTCGATCGCGGTGCGGCGCCGACGATGCGCGCGGCAGGTCGGGACAGAGACGGGGGAGGGGCGACGACGAGGGATGCGGTGGGCAGGGCGAGGAGGAGGAGGGCGATGGAGGAGGCGCGGGTGGGGGTGGGCATGAGGTCAACCGATCGGGTCAGCAGGTCGGGTCAGTCGGGTGAACGAGTCGGGTCAACGAGTCGGGTCAGTCGGGTGAACGAGTCGGGTGAACGGGTCGGGTGAACGAGTCGGGTGAACGGGTCGGGTGAACGAGTCGGGTCAACGGGTCGGGTCAACGGCTTCAGCCGTTGACCGAACCGATCGATCCCCCTCTCACCACCGGCCCACACCCGTTGACCCGTCGATCGAACGCCGTTAAATCCCGCACGCAACGGCGTTCAACCATCGGTCGAACGCCGTTCAACCGACCGTCCGATCCCGTTGAACCCAGCGCCCCCCACCTACGCCACTTCGCCCCCCGCCACCCGCGACATCACCCCGCTCACGAACCCCACCGCCGGCACCGCCCGCTCGTATGCCAGCCGCGTCGGGCCGACGACGCCGACGATGCCGCCGTGGCCGCCGCGGCCGAAGCGGGCGAGGACGAGCGTGAGGTACGGGACGTGCTCCAGGGGGGGCTCGCCGCCGATGAGGACGTGGACGCCCTCCGGCGGCAGGCGGTCCAGGACGGCGCGCAGGCCGTCGCCGCGCTCGAGGAGGCGGACGATGCCGCGGCGCGACTCCGCCTCGGCGAACTCCGGCGCTTCGATGCACTCCGCCAAGCCGGCGTGATAGAGGCGGGGCACGGTCAGCTCGAGCGGCAGCGCAGCGGAGCCGGCGACGGTCGGCGTTTCCGGCACGGCCACGAGGCCCGCCGCGCCCGTCGCGCTGGCCACGACGCCGGCGGCCAGGCGCAGCCAGCGCTCGACGTCGCCGCCGGCCTGCTGGAACTGGTGGCGGATCGTGCGCATCTCGCGCGGGGCGAGGGCGGCGTGGCGCATCAGGCGCTCGACGAACAGGCGGTAGCCCGCGACCGTCGGAACACGTCCGGCCGAGGTGTGCGGCTGGCCGAGGAGGCCCATCTCCTCCAGCGCCGCCATCTCGTTGCGGATCGTCGCGCTCGAGACGCCGAGGTCGTAGTGGTCGATCAGCCAGTGCGAGCTGACGGGCTGGCCATGTGCGATGTGCTCGCGCACGATCAGGCCGAGGACGAGCGCGCGGCGCTCGGTCAACACGACGTCGGCACTCCGGTGGGACATGGCGGAACGATAGACGGGCGCGGCCGGCACGTCAACGGCATTGCGCAAAGGGTCTATCATCCGATCCCCGGCGTGCGCGGAGGGCGGAAGTGGCGGCCTTGACCGTGCGCGGCGGGAACTGCGCGACGGCGGCCGTTGGGATGGACGACGGGATGGACGACGAGGACGTGGGCGTGGGCCAGACGAGATCGGTGGATGTGGTCATCATCGGCGCAGGCGAGTCCGGCCTTGCCGCGGCCTACTTCGCCAAGCGGGCCGGCCTGGACCATGTCGTCCTAGAGGCGGCGGACGTGGCCGGATCGGCGTGGCTGAACCGCTACGACAGCTTGGTGCTGTACACCCCGCGTCGGTTCTCCGCCCTGCCCGGCCTGCCGATGCCCGGCCGCCCCAACGGCTACCCGACGCGCGACGAGGTCGGGGCCTACCTGCAGCAGTACGCGCGGGCGATGGACCTCGACGTGGCGTACGGCGAGCCCGTGCGGCGCGTGACGCTTGCCGCGTCGCCGCGTACCGCGGCCCGATCCGCGTCCGCGCACGCGGGCCGGGGCGCTCCCGGCTTCGTCGTCGCCACGGTCACGGGCACGTGGCGGGCGCGGGCCGTCGTCGTGGCGACGGGCGGGTGCCATCTGCCGATCGTGCCCGAGTTCGGGACGCAGCTGCCGCGCGACGTCTTCCAGATCCACTCCGGCGAATACCGCAACCCCGGCCAAGTGTCCGGGCAGCGCGTGCTCGTCGTCGGTGCCGGGAACTCGGGTGCACAGATCAGCGTCGAGCTGGCCGACGCCGGCAAGGACGTAACGATCGCCGTCGGCGACCGGATGCGCTTCATGCCGCTGACCGTGCTCGGCCGCAGCATCTTCTGCTGGGGCGAGACGCTCGGCTACAACTACATCGGTCCGTCCAACCCGCTCGTTCGATGGACGTTCGGCACCGGCGAGGTGATCATGGGCTACGCGCTCCGCGATGCCCTCCGGGACGGTCGCATCCGCTCCGTCGGCCGTGTGCTCGGCTTCGCTGCCCACCACGGCTTCCTGGCCGCGGACGACGCCGGCGCCGCCGCGGCGATCGGCGCGTTCGATGCCGTGGTGTGGTGCACCGGCTTCCGGCCGGACCACGGCTGGCTGGCGATCGACGGCGCACTCCGGCCGGACGGACAGCTGCGGCAGGCCGGAGGCGTCGGCGACGTGCCAGGGCTGTACGCGATCGGCCTGCCGTGGATGCGCAGCCGCGTCTCCGAGCTGATCGGCGGCGTCGGGCGGGACGCGGCGTGGGTGATGAAGCGCGTCGAGCGGCAGGTGAGCGAGAGCACGGCATCGGGCGGCGGTGGACGGGTGGTGGCGGTGGACGCGCTGCGGTAGTACTCCGTCACTGGACACGCTGCGGATGTCCGACAGAGGTCGTTATCCGCAGACTCTGCAGTGACAGAGTACGAACGCGGCTGCCGAGGCGTGGGGCGGCCCAGCGGTCAGCGGTTCTCCTCGGGGATCGGTTGACCGCGACGAGACGTGACGATACGCTCCGGCACTCGGCCCGGTCCCGCTGGAGTAGCCCCATGTCGCCCCGCCGTCCGCTCGTTCTTCGCCAACTCGCTCGTTTGACGTCCCCGATGGGGGTCGGCGCGATGCTCATCGCGTTGTCGCTCGTCGCGTCGTCACCCGTATCGGGACGGCCGCTCGGCCAGGCGCCTACCCCGGTACCGACCGCCGAGTCGTCGATGCGGAAGCTCCTGTTCCTGCCCGTCCTCCAGCGCAGCTGGTCGACGGCGACGAGCACGCTCGGCGATCCCGGCGCGCCGGGCCTCGGCAACCCGGGCTATGACGTCGACAGCTACGACGTGCGCCTGGCGTTCCACATCGATCCGGGCACGGTCGGCCAGGGCGGGCAGCCGCCGCGGGTCGAGTACACCGCGGTCGCGTTCGTCTACGCGTACACCAACGTCGACCGCGTCGACCAGATCGCTCTCGACTTCGTGCTGCCGTCCGGGCCGGTCGACGTGCTGCTCGACGACGCGCCGGTCCGATGGTGGGCCGGGGCGGGCAACAAGGTCTGGGTCGCGTTGCCGCCGAACTGGGCGCGCGGAACGCGCTTCAACATCCGGTTCCAGTACAAGAGCAGCGCCGGGTTCTCGGTCCGGCGGGCCAGCCAGGACAATGCGGACACGCTTCAGATCTGGACGCCCGTCGGCAACGCCAGCACCTGGTTCCCGGTGAACCACCACCCGCGCGATCGGGCCGAGTTCTCGTTCACGCTGACGGCGCCCGATCCGTACCTGGCCGTCGCCAACGGCCGTCGTGTGAACCACTTCCACGATTCCGGCGCCACGACGTCCGTCTTCTTCACGAAGCGGCAGATGGCCACCGCGGACGCGATGGTGAACATCGGCCGCTACATCGTCGACGAGTCCGAGAGCGAGAGCGGCGTGCCGCTGATGAGCTACACGTTCCGGCCCGTCGACGAGGCCAAGCCGACGATTCAGGCGCTCACCCGCCAGCTCGAGTGGTTCGGCGATCGCCTGTTCGGCAATCCGTACGGCAACATGACGTTCGTCGAAACCGGCGCGACGGGGTCGGCGTCGCTGGCCGGGATGTTCGTCGTCGGGCGCAACCAGGCGAACGTGCGGACGGTCTACTGGGAGCGCAACGCCGCCCTCATGGCGCGGCAGTGGTTCGGCGCCGCCGTCGGCGTCCAGAACCGGGGCGACGACTGGCTGAACACCGGTCTGACGACATACCTCGGCTACCTGTACCAGGCGCGCGACCAGGGGCCGGAGATCATCCGCGCCCGCCTTGCGGCCCTCGAATCGGCCTACGCGTTCGGCGTCACCCGCGACGTCGCGCTGTCGGACCTGCCGGGCGACGGCTCGGCGTCGACGCAGGCCGTGGCGGCGAACAAGGCGCCGTGGGCCTATCACAATGTGCGCTGGCGGCTGGGCGACGACGTGTTCTGGCAGGTGCTGCGCGATTACATCAAGAAGACGCCGCAGCTGCTCGCTTCCCTGCCCGCCTTCGAAGCCGCCGCGATCGACAACCTGACGGAACCGCCCGACTTCTTCCGTGCCGTGCTCGACATCCACTTCCGAGCGGCCAAGACGCCTCGAATGAACCTGGCATGGTCGCGCGCCGGCGGTACGGCCCGGGCACGGGTCTGCCAGCTCACCGCCGAGCCGAATGGGATCGTGCTGCCGCTGCAGCTGTACGGCAGCTCCGGCACGGCCCTCGGCACCCTGGTCATCCGCAAGCTGGACGAGGCCTTCGAGATCCCGTACGACGGGACGCTGAGCGCGCTGACACCCGACCCCGATCAGATCGCCCTCGCCGACATCATCGTGCATCCGATGGGCGACGCGCCGTTGCCCGAGTGCGCCGCGCTGCCGCAGCCGGCGATCGCGACGGGCGGGGCGGCGGCGATGGGGGCGTCCGGGGCCGTCGTCGAGGCGGGAGGCTTGCATGGCGATGGTGCGGGCGACGGCACCGGCTTCGACGTCGGCACCGACGGCGACACCGGCATCGCCCGTGCCATGCGCAAGGCGCACGCGCTGCGCCACTTCCAGCCGGCCCTCGACGCCGACACGGCTGTCGAGACGGCCGCCGACAACGTCGCCGCCGCCGACATCGCCGCCGACATCGCCGCCGACATCGCCGCCGACATCGCCGCCGACGTCGCACGCCCGCACGCCGCCGTGCCCGGCGAACCGTCGATCGGCGATCCGTACATCCCTTACCTGGGCAACACGGGCTACGACGTCATCACGTACACCGTCAAGGCCCGGATCGACCCGGTGGCGGGACGCGTGGACGCCGACACGACGGTTCAGGCGCGGAGCGTGATCAGCGGCCTGAGCCGGATCAGCCTCGACTTCATCCGTATGAGCGCGGACGGCACGGACGGCCTGGCGATCACGGCCGTCGAGGTCGACGGCCGGGCGGCGACGTACGAGCGGCCGGCGGACGTCGACAAGCTCTGGCTGGACCTTCCGCAACCACTGGCCGACGGCCAGGCCTTCACGATGCGCTTCGTGTACGGCGGCGAGCCGCGTGAGGGCGGGACGGACATCTTCAGCGGCGGCCTGATGCCGCACAGCCAGCAGACGATGTATGCGATCTCCGAGCCCAACGGCACACGCAACTGGATCCCATGCAACGACCACCCGCGCGACAAGGCGGTGTTCCGCTTCGAGATCACCGTGCCGGCGCCCTTCCGCTCCGCCGCCAACGGCGTCCTCGTCGAGGAGCGCAGCGGCGAGACGGAGTCGACGGCCATCTTCGAGATGCGCCAGCCGATGAGCACCTACCTGGCCGGCGCCGCCGTCGGCCGCTATCGAACGGCCGATCAGGCCGGGCCGGACGGCGTGACGATCCGCCACTACTTCCTCAACGAGCCCGCCGTCGGGATGCGCGTCGTCGACGTCACGCCCGACATCCTGAGCGTCTTCGGCCGCCTCGTGGCGCCGTACGCGTTCGACAGCTACGGCCACTTCGCGGCGCCCGACTTCGGCGGCGGGATGGAGAACCAGTCGATGACGGCGATCGGCGCCAACGTCTTCACGACGCGCACACCGCGCAACTCCTACAGCCTGATCGCCCACGAGGCCGCCCACCAATGGTTCGGCGACGCGATCAGCCCGTACTCGTGGGCCGACATCTGGCTGAACGAGGGCTTCGCAACGTACTTCGCCGAACTCTGGCGCGCGGACCGCGTGGGCCCGGAGCCGCTGGGGTGGCGGATGGATGGCCTGCGCTACGCGATTCTGAACGGCGGCGCGAACGCGCCCGTAAGCCAGCCGATCCCGGCCGACATGTTCGGCACGAACACGTACGAGAAGGGCGGCTGGGTGCTCCACATGCTGCGCGCCCAGCTCGGCGAGGAGGCCTTCTGGAAGGGTCTGCGGGCGTACTACGCGGCGTTCGAGTACGGCAACGCCAAGACGGACGACCTCGAGGCGGCGCTGGCGGCCGAGGCGGCGGGGACGGGTATGAACGTCGAGGCGGCGTTCGACCAGTGGGTCCATCGGGCGGGCCAGCCGGTGGTCTACGCCGGATGGACGCAGGGGGCGGACGACGTCGTGCGCGTGCGGTTGTGCCAAAGCGAACCGGCGTTCGACCTCCCGATCACCGTCGCCGCCCATCAGAAGAACGGATCGCTACGGGCATCGGGCCGTCTCGCCGGTGCCCAGTCGGACCTCGAAGTGTCGACGACGGAGTTCCCGTTCAAGGACGTCACGGGCGTCACCGTCGACCCCGACGTCGAGCTGCTGGCCGACATTCGCGTCGTCCGCCTCGCCGACGGTGCGGCGACGGCGTGCGACGCGGTGGCGGCGGCCTGGGCGGCGGGCGGGAAACCGTAACGATCCGACCGCACGCGCGTCCGACCGCGGGGCTCGTCCGGCCGCTGCGCGCGACGGGCGCGGCTTGACGACGATATTGCCCATCGCCTAGTCTTGCCCCAGCGAATGCAACCCACGACTTCGGAGCCTACATCATGACCACGGTTCGCTCGCTTCTCGCCGCGCCCACCCTCCGCCGCCTCGCCGCGATCATCGCCGGCGCCGTCGTCGCCGGCTCGGCCGTCGCCTCGGCCCGCCCTGCCGCCCAGGACCCGACGCCGCCGGCCGGCCCCCGCTCGCTGGCCTACCTGCCGATGCTCCAGCGGGCGTGGTTCGCCGCCGATGAGCCGGGCTACGACGTCGAGAGCTACGACATCCGGCTGAACGTCGACATCGTCACCTCGGGTGGCACGACCCCCCGGGAGCTGATGGACATCTCCAGCGGGACCACGATTCGCGGCCGCACGACGGTCGACGGCCTGTCCGAGATCGACGTCGCGTTCATCCGACTGAACAACGAGCCCCTCGAGATCCGCGTCGACGGCGCCCCGGCCCGCTGGGTGCCGAGCGACGACAAGGAGCACATCTGGGTCGCGCTCCCGCAGGCGGCACCGCGCGGCACGCCGTTCGAGATCGAGCTGACGTACGACAACAGCCAAGCGTTTCCGGCGCGGTACGCCCAGCCGGACGGCAAGTTGATCGTCCACGCTGCGTACGGCGCCGAGCCCGGCTACTGGTACCCCGGCAGCCCGGACGCGGACGACCGCGCGCGCTTCAGGCTGAGCGTCGCCGTGCCGGAGTCGTTCACCGTCGTCGTGAACGCGGAGCGCGAGCGCGAGGACCGCGCGGACGGCAAGGCGATTTCGGTTTGGACGGTGGACTCGATCCTGCCGAGGGACCTCCGAGTGCACTTCGGCCGCTTCAGCGTCGTCGAGCGGGTCAGCGCGGCGGGCATCCCGCTCACCTTGTACAGCCCGCGGCCGCCCGAGCAGAGCGGACCCGTCCTGGACGCCGTCGTCCGCCAGATCGACTGGTTCGCGGCGCGGTTGGGTGCGCCGTACCCGCAACTTCGGATCATCGACGCCGGAACCGAGGATCCACAGAAGTTCTACTCGTCTCCGCAGCAGGTGTCGTCGGCCGTGCCGGGAATGTTCGTCCTCGGCTCCGCGGACGCGAGGGACGGCATGCGGTTCGTCGACCGCAGCGCCGTGAACCGGCTCGCCGCCCTGTGGTTCCCGGTCGTGTACGACGGCACATACTGGTTCCACGGCGGCCTGAACGACTACCTCGGCCTCCTGTACGGCGCACGCGACCAAGGCCCCGAGCTCGTGCGCGCCCGACTCATGGCGTTCGAGCGCAACTACATCCAGTCGGTCATGACGGACGCCCCGCTCGCGACAATGCAGGGCGTGTACGAGGACCACAACCTAGGCAACGTCGCGATCAACAAACCGTCGTTCGCCGTGCACGCCGTCCGCCTCGCCCTCGGCGACGCGCCGTTCTGGACGGCGTTGCGGCGCTACCGTGCCGGCCTCCGGCCGGGCGAGTGGTCGCTCGCGGCGTTCGAGGCGGCGGCGATCGAGGCCGCCGGTCCGGACGGGGCGGCGATGCGCGCCCGGATCGAGGCCAACTTCCACCAGGCCGCAGTGCCGCGCCTGCACCTGGCGTGGTCGCGCGCCGACGGCAAGGTCCGCATCCGAATCTGCCAGTGGACGGCCCAGCCCGTGTCCTTCGCGCTGCCGGTCGCGCTCCACGGCAGTGCCGGCGTCGTTGCATCGACCCTTGCGGTTCAGGCTGCCGACCAGGTCGCCGAGCTGCCATACGCCGGGACCCTCGAGGCCATCACGCCTGATCCGGAGCAGGCGATCCTGGCCGATGTCGTCGTCCGGCCGATGTGGGACGCCGCGCTCCCGGCGTGCGCCGACCTGCCGCCGCCGGCAAAAGGTCCATCCGGCGGACGTGCGCCCGCGGGCGGGGAAGACATCGCTTGGACCGATGCGCCGGGTCCGGACGAAGCGCCCAGCCGCCCAGCGGACGCGGCGGCGGGCGGGTCGATCGACGCGGCCGGGGAGCCTTCCATCGGCGACCCGTTCGAACCGACGTTGGGCAACACGGGCTACGACGTCATCACGTACACCGTCCGGGCCCGCATCGACCCGGTCGACAAGCAGGTCGACGCCGAAACGACGGTCGAGGCGCGCGCCGTCGTCACCGACCTGACCCGGCTCAGCCTGGACTTCCTTCGCGTCGTGGGCGGCGCCGGCCTCGCGCTCTCGGCCGTCGAGGTGGACGGCGCGGCCGCGACGTACGAGCAGCCGGCGGACATGGAGAAGCTCTGGGTCGACCTGCCGCGCCCAATGGCCGCCGGCGAGCCGTTCACGATGCGCTTCGCCTACGCCGGCACGCCGCGCGTCGTGCGGGGCGGGCTGCGGCCGGGCGCCCGGCAGACGATGCGGTCGTCCGGAGTGCCGACGGGTACCGGCAACTGGATCCCGGTGAACGACCACCCGCAGGACAAAGCGGTCTGGCGGTTCGAGCTCACGGTCTCGCCGCCGTTCCGAGCCGTCGCCAGCGGCGTCCTCGTCGAGGAGCGCGCCGGCGATGCGGCATCGACCTTCGTCTACGAGATGCACCAGCCGATGGCGCCGTCCGGCGTCGCAGCCAGCGTCGGGCCGTTCACGACCGTCGAGCGCGCCGGGCCGGGCGGGCTGCCGATCCGCTTCCATGCATTGGACGACCCCGCGGCGATGCTGCGGGCTGCTTCGAGGACGCCGGACCTCGTCGCTGCGCTGAGCCGGCGGATCGCGCCGTACCCGTTCGAAAGCTACGATCTCTTCGCCGCGACGGGAGCGTCTGGCGGGCTGCCGTACCAGGCGACGATGGCCGTGGACGACCAACGCCTCCTGACGGAGAACCCGAGGACGTTCGAGAGTCGGATCGCGAACGCGACCGCCTACCAATGGTTCGGCGCGTCCGTCAGCCCGCACTTGTGGTCCGACATCTGGTTGACCGCCGGGCTGCCGACGTACCTCCAGTTCGTCGCCGTCGACGACGGCGTCGGTATCGAGCCGATCGCCTGGCGGATGGAGGACATCCGCGAGCTCGTCCTGCGGTACGGCGAGCGCTTGCCGGTCAGCCCACCCGTGCACATCTACGACTGGAACCCGTTCTACAAGGGCGCGCTCGTCGTCCACATGCTCCGCATCCAACTCGGCGAGACGGCGTTCTGGCAGGGGATGCGCGACTTCTACGCCGCGCACCGCCACGCGACGGCCTCGACGGACGACTTCGAGGCGGCGATGACGGCCGCTGCGGCCGGCACGGGCGTCGACGTCGCGGCGCTGTTCGACAGCTTCGTCCGCCGTTCCGGCGAGCCGCTCGTCCACGCCGGCTGGCGGCCGGCCGGCGACGGCATCGTCCGGGTGCAGCTCTGCCAGGCCGGCGAGCCGTTCGACATGGCCATCGTCGCCGCGGCGCACGGCGGTGGCCGGAGCGCACGCGCGGGGACGCGGCTCGCGGGAGCGGAGGGGACGCTGGACATCGCCGCGCCGTTCGCGGTGGAGGGCGTGACCGTCGACCCGGACCTCACGCTGCCGGCCGAGATCCGCGTCGTCCGCCTCGCCGACGGTACGGCGACGACGTGCGATGCGATCGCGGCGGCGTGGGCGGCGGGGGGCAGCGCGCCGTAGGCGGACAATCCGCCGCGGCGGCCGTAACGCCTGCCCGCTCGGCGGCGTCTTTCGACACGACGGCAACGACCCCTCGGGGACAGGGGACATCGTGGCATCACGGGTTCATCGCGTCGGCGCGCTCGCGGCCGGCGGCGGCCTCGCGCTGGCGGTCGCTGCCGTATTCGGTCGCCTGCCGACGGCCCTATCCCGCGTCGACATCGCGACGCCGGCCGAACGAATCGCCCGCCCGCTCGCCCGCTGGCCCGCCCGCGCCCCCGCCCGCGCCGCCCCGCTCGCACCCATCCAACGCTTCGCCGCCGAGTGCCTCGACGAGCACCCGTTCTTCGTCACGTCGCTCCTCCTCGGCCCGGGCGTCGAGTCGTCCGCCGCGCTGATCGCCTTCCGGTGGTCGCAGTCCGGTGGCGAGCGCTACACCCTGGCGCACCAGGAGGACATGGGCGCCGTGTACGGCCTGGCCGTCGACGACGCGCGCAACCACGTGTACGCGGGCGCATTCGTCAAGCGCGGCGCACCGCTCGGGCCGGGCGGGCCGGGGGCGATCTATCGGCTCGATCTGGCCACCGACATCGTGATCCGCTGGGCGACGGTGCCGAGCGCGGGCGCCGACCCGCACGATCGGCCGCGTTTCCACCCCGACGTGGCGGCCGGCAACGCCGCCGGTCGCGCCGGCCTCGGCGACCTCGACCTCGATCCCGTCGACGGCTACCTGTTCGCCGTCAACCTGGCGGACCGGCGGATCTACCGCTACCTCCTCGGCGACCGCGCCGTTCTCGACGGCACCTTCGCCCACGGCGCCGCGTCGCTCTCCTGGGCTGCGGACGCGCGGCCGTTCGGCCTCAAGGTCCGCGGCAACGACGTCTTCCACGGCGTCATCGACGTCGGCGGGACGAGCGACCCGACGGGGCAGGGGCGGCCGATGGCCCACGTCTTCCAGTCGAGCGACACGGGCACGCGGATGCGCGCCGTGCTGGCGATGCCGCTGGACTACGACCGCGGCTGGGCGCGCGTCCCGGTGCCGGCGCGCTGGCAGCGCTGGCGGAGCGGCCACGACACGCTCGACCCCGACCGCGTCGACGCGATCTGGCCGCAGCCGATCCTCAGCGACATCGAGTTCAGCGACGGCGGCGACATGATCCTCGGCTTCCGCGACCGCTTCGGCGATCAGACCCTCCACCCGCCGGCCCACAGTGTCCCGACGCCCGAGCTGCCCGGCCTGCCCGCCGGCGATATCGTCCGCGCCCGGCCCGACGCCGGCGGTTGGGCGGCCACGCCCGCCCCCGAGTTCTTCACCGGCGACGCCGGCCCCGGCTTCTTCTCGAACCACCTCGGCGAGATCGCCTTCGGCGGCCTGGCGCGGCCGGTCGTGCGCGACTGGACGGTCTCGAGCGCGATGGTGCCGCTGTCGGCCGCATCCGGCGGCGCCGTCTGGCACGACAACGCGACCGGCGACGGCCTGGCCCGCCTCGAACTCTACGACGGCCGCGGCGTGGGCACGTTCAGCGAGGACAACGGCCTCGGTGACGTCGAACGCCTGTGCGGCCGCCTGTCGGAGCCGCCGCCCGCTCAATCGCCCCCGCCGCCTCGCACCTCGTTTCCGACGTCGACGCCGCGACCAACGGTCACACCGTCCGCGACACGCACGCCGACGACGACGCCCACGCCGACAACCACCCCGTCGTCGACCGCGACGGCGACCGTCACGCAGTCGAGCACGCCGATGCCGAGCGCAACCCCGTTGCCCAGCCCCACGACCACGACCACGCGCACCGCCACGCGCACGGCGACGCCATCGCCGACGTCCACCGCGACCGCGACCGCATCGCGCACCGCGACGCCCGCGCCGAGCCCAACGCCGGCGATCTTCGCGATCTACCTGCCGCTCACGAACCGCAGCCAGTGCACCAAGGAGCAGCGCTTCGCCGACATCGTCCTCGTGCTCGACCGTTCGACATCGATGCAGCGGACGATTCAGACGGGCTCGCAGACGAAGGACGAAGCAGCCTTCGCGGCGGCGCGCGCGTTCCTCGGCCGCCTGACGCTGACCGGGGATCGCCGCCGGCGGGGCGACCAAGCGGCGATCGTCGGGTTCAACCGCGCGGGCTGGATCGAGCAGGCGTTGACCGTCGATCGCGGCGCGGCGTTGGGCGGGCTCGATCGCCTGGCGGCGAAGTCGGGCGAGGGGACGCGGATCGATCTGGCGTTCAGCGTCGGGCAGCGGGCGCTCCAGACCGCGTCGCGCCGCGGCACGAACACGCCCGTCGTCATCGTCCTCACCGACGGCCTGCCGAACGGCGTCCCGACGCCCGCCCCGTCCGGCCGCCAGGAGGACACGGTCCTGTCCGCCGCCCGCGCCGCCGCCGCCCGCGGCACCACGCTGTTTGCGATCGGCCTCGGCCGCCCGAGCGACATCGACGCCGCGCTCCTGGCGGCCGCGGCCGGCGATGCCACGCGCTTCTTCGCCGCACCGTCGACGGACGACCTCGGGCGGATCTACGCGGCGATCGCGACCGAGATCACGACGTGCCGGTGATCATGACTCGCCGGTGATCGAGATGTGACGCGAAGCGCCCAGGCGCCCCCGGCTCACAACCACTTCATCCGCCGGAACAGCGCCACCAACCCGATCGCGACGGCCAACATCAGGCCGAGCGCCCATGCGTAGCCGTACGTCCACCGCAGTTCCGGCATGTGGTCGAAGTTCATGCCGTAGATTCCGGCGATGAGCGTCACGCTCATGAGGACGATCGACCCGACCGTCAACACCTTGACGACCTGGTTGAGCCGGTTCGATTGCATCGACAGGAAGCTGTCCAGCACGCCCGTGAGCAGATCGCGGTCGATGTCGACGGACTCGATGTGGCGGATGACGTGCTCGTAGACGTCGCGGAAGTAGACCAGGTCGGCGCTGTCGAAGACAGGCACGTCGCGCCGGAGCAGCGTGTTGAGGATGTCGCGCATCGGCGCCAGAGCACGGCGGATGCGCAGCGAGTCCTTCTTGAGGCGGAAGATCTCGCGGATCAGACCCTCGTCGAAGTCCTCGAAGATCGCGTCCTCCAGCCGTTGGAGCTGGTCGGCGATCCGGTCGAGGACCGGGAAGTAGTCGTCGACGACGGTGTCGAGGAGCGCGTGGAGCAGCGCGCCGGTTGAGTCCCCGAGCGGACCATCAGGCGCGCGCCAGCGCCGCACGGTGTCCTCGATGTCGTCGAGGACGCCGCGGTGGAGGGTGACGATGTAGTTCCGGCCGACGAAGATCGACAGCGGCTGCAGCGACGTGCGCCGGCGCTCGGCATCCCAATGGGCGGTGTAGACGATGAGGAAGTAGTGATCGCCGCACAGGTTCGGCGTCCCGTCGTCGTCGAAGTCGGTACCCTTCGTGCCGGCGTCACCGTCGATCAGCGACATGTTGCGGCCGAAGATGTCGACCTTGGCCGGGTGCCGCACATGCAGCGCATCCTCGAGGGCCAACGGGTGGAAGCCGAAGACCTCGCGGAGGATCGTGATGTCCTCGGCGTTCGGCTCGCGGCGGATATCGAGCCACGTCGTCCGCGTCAGGTCGCGCAGGTCCGCCGCGATCCCGGCGACATCCGGGTTGTCCTCGAACTTGCCGTTGTGGCTCACATACAGGCGGCGCATGGGTTCTCCGTGAGGGTCAGTCGATCCCGATTGTCGCCGTCGGATCCGGCTCGACCGGCGGCGGCGCGTCCCTGTCGGCCAGCCGGTGGAGCATGGGCAGCCAGAGCGACCACGGCACGCGGCCGCTGCGGCTGACGGTGCGGCCGCCGGCGATCACGCGCAGTTCGAACAGTTGGCGAGCGACGATCTCGGGCGGCGTCCGGAGTACGAACCGCAGCGTCCCGAAGTCGGCGGAGAGCGCCTCGGTCAGCACGGCACGGCCGTTCGGGAAGACGAGACCGCCTGTGAGCGTGGCGGTGAGCACCGTCGGGGCCGGCTGGTTGCCGTAGCGCACCTGCACGGTTCGGGAGCGGTCGGGCGCACCGGCGTAGAACGTCACCCCGGCCGGCCAGTCGATCGTCAGCCACGGCTGGGACGGCGTCGGCGTCGGCGTCCGCGTGGCGGTCGGTGTGCGCGTGATCGTCGGCGAGGGCGTGCGCGTGGGGGGCGGGACGCCCCAGCGCAGGACGATGCCGCCCGTCCCGACCGCCCAGCCGTCGTCCGGGCCGGCGAACGACACCGCGGTCAGACTGCGCCCCGTCCCGGCCGGCACCTTGGCCCAGCTCGCCCCGCCGTCCACGGATCGGACGATGTAGCCCTCGTCGCCGACGGCCCAGGCATGTGCGCCGTCGGCGAACACCATGTCGTTCAGCGTCTTCTCCGGGCGCGCCAGCCGCGGCGCCCACGTGCGGCCGCCGTCCCAGGTATGCAGGATGACGTTGCCGCACGCGAAGCCGGTCGTGGCGTCGAGAAATCGCACGGCCAAGAGGCGCGCATCGCCCGGTCGCGGGAGCCGGCGCCACGATGCGCCGCCGTCCTCGGTGGACAGCACGAGCCCGTCGCTGCCCGTCGCCCAGCCGTGCTCCGCGTCGACGAAGCTCAGCCCGAACAGCCCGAGGCCGCCGCCGACATCGGACCGGCGCCAGCTCGCCCCGCCATCCGTCGTGCGCAGGATGCCGCCGTTGCGCGTCGTGATCCAGCCGCGCTGCGCGTCGACGAAGTGGACGTCCGTCAGCCCCTGGTTCGTGTCGACGTCCAGAAGGGCCCAACTGGCGCCGCCGTTCTCCGTCCGGATCGCCGTGCCGTTCAGCCCGACGGCGACGGCGGTCTGCGCGTCGATCGCGGACATGGCCTGCAGCTTCCAGCGCACCGGGCACGCTTGCTGCCGCCAGCTCGTCCCGCCGTCCTCCGAGCGCTGGATCGCGCAGTCCTCCTCGCCCTCGCCGCCGACCGCCCAGACGATGCCGCCGCCCGGCGCGGCGACGTCGCGCAGCGTCTGATCCGTCTCACCGTCCTGCTCGAACCAGACGCGGTTCTGGTCGGGCGCAGCCGCTACGGTGTCGCGCCGGTCAGAATCGACGGCCGACCCGCCGGCGATCGCACGAATGGCGATGGTCGCCGCCACCGCGGCGGCGGCGGCGAGCCAGCGTCCCGTCGACCGGTCGTTCCGCCCCTCGGACCCGCGCATCGCCCCTCCTCACCGAACACGATGCGCCCGAGGCCATCCGTGCCCGCCGGCCGCAGCGGGCCTCTGGGAACGCAAAGCGGCGCCCGGCCATTGTACCGGGCGCCGCACGGAGAACGAAAGCGCCTTGCGGCGGCTACGGCGTCACGGGTGCCGCCGCACCGCCGTCCAGAGAAGGTAGGTGCCGAGGCAGACGAGCGAGGCGGCGATGACGACGGCGGCGCTGGCGAACGTCGGGAGGGCGGCGGCGGTGAGTGCCAGCGGCTCGAGGCCGAGGGTCGTGGCGAGGCCCCAGGCGCCGAACGCCAGCACGCCGAAGCCCGCCAGCTGCCGCAAGCGCCCCCGCCGCGCCGCCCGTTCGCGGGTCGCCAACTGGGGACCCGCGGCGCCGATGACGGTGCGGGCGCCGGCCACCTGCGCATCGAGCCGGTCGCGGATCAGCCGGTGCAGACGCTCCTCGTCGGACTCGATGTGCGGTTCGGCCGGAGCGGGCGTCGCTGTCGGCGCGGGCGCTGTCGGCGACGTCGCCGCAACGGATGACGCGGACGTCACCGTCGCCGCCGGCTGGACGTCGCCGGCCGCAAGCGGTGATGGGGCGGCCGGCGCGACGGTGGCCGGCGATCCGCCGCCGGGGCGCGCTTCCGCCCGCCGCTGCGTTGCACGGTAGGTCGTGTGTCCCGTGACGAAGGCAGCCCGCGCGGCCAGCACGGCGGCGCGGGCGACGTTGACGGCGACGGCGGCGGTTGCATCGAGGAGCTTGAGGAGCACGTCGCCGAGCTCGTCGGCGGTCGGCGAGGGGGATGGAGGGGCGGGCGGGGTCGGGGACGTCGCACCGGCCGGCATCGATGGACCGGTTGCGATCGCCGACGGCGAAGGCGCGGCATGGGCGGCAGGAGCGGCCTGGGCCGCGTGCTTGGCGGTATGGGCCGAGGCATGCCGTGGCCGTCCGCGGCGCTCAGCCTGGTCCCGCTTCTCGTCTCGGCTGGCGTCCGGCAGGACGATCATGAGCGCGATGTAGGCCAGGAATGCGGTGCCGGTATCGCCGAACACGGCCCAAGCCAACCAGACCAGCCGGATGAGCACGGGATCGACGCCGAGCCAGCGGGCAATGCCGGCGCACACGCCGGCCCAGACGCGATCGCCGGGATGCTTCGTCAAACGGGTGTGGGTCATGCTCGCTCGACCTCCAACATCGAAATCAGCGGAACGGAATCAAACCGTGTCCGACCTCGACACTATAATCCGCCGCGGTGGGTACCCAACCGTTTACGGCGGCGCGACGGATCGGGTTGCGCCGGACGATGATGGGTGACGCTGGATGATCTTCCGTTGGTCCGCCGCAGCCGATGCCTTCGGCCGCCTGCCGCCGTGGCTTCGGCTGTCGGCGATGATCGTGGCCCCGTTCGTCGTCGCCTGGATCGTGGCGCGGTTGGCGGCGCCGCTCTCGCGGCGCGTCGTGCGGCTGGCGGGGTGGGCCCGCCGTGCGCCCGGACGTCCGGCGCGGCGCGCGACGATCGAGGGGCTCGTGCGCGATCTCATCCGCGTCACGGCCTTCATTGCCGCCGCGATGGTCGCGCTGGCGCAGTCCGAACTCGTCGACGCGCGGACGCTCGTGTGGGGCATCGGCCTGCTGTCGGCCGGCATCGGCCTCGGCGCCCGGCCCGTGATCAGCGACTACTTCATCGGCCTGACATTCATCTTCGGCGACCGCTTCACGGTCGGCGAGAAGGTCAGCCTGCTCGGGGCCGCGCCCGGTGAGGTCGAGGGGATCGTCGAGCGGGTGAACCTGTCGACGCTGCACCTGCGCGCGCCGTCGGGCGAGTTGCTGGTCGTTCCGAACGGCGAGGTCAGGGTCGTACGCAACTTCAGCCGCGGCCTGTTCTCGTCGGCCTCCGTGCGGATCCGCGTCAGGGCGGCCGACCTTGGCCGCACGCTCGAGGCGCTCGAAGCGATGCAGGGCGAGGCGCAAGCGGCGCTGCCCGAGCTGATCGAACCGTGGCAGGTGATCAGCGAGGACGGGTTGATCGGTCACGAGACCCAGCTGCTCGTGGTCGCCAAAGCCCGCTTCGGGGCGGCGGCAGGCGTGCGGCCGCGGTTGCTGGCGTTGCTCCACGAGCGACTGGCGGATGCGGATGTGACGTTGGCGGACTAGTACACCACCACTGAACATGCCTTGGGCGGCGACCAGATCGGGGAGTCCCAAGAATCTACAGTGGTGCTGTACTAGGGGTTCGTCACGGGATGTTCTGCGGACGAGGAACGACCGGCGGCTGAAGCCGGCCGGCTGGTGGCCTTCGGCCATAGCGCCCGCCTTCGCGGGCGCTCCCAACTTCTGGGTGCCCGCGAAGGCGGGCGCCATGGCGGCGCGTCAGCGACGCCTATAGCCGGCCGGCTTCAGCTGCCGGCCGTCTCCGCCACCGTCGCCACCCGCGGCATCGACGGGGCCATGGATGTCGTTTCGCCCAGGATGCCCGCCACGACGGCGCGCGCGCTGTAGCCCGTGTCGCTGTCCGACATGTAGTTCAGTACGCACGCGATGTCGTTGCCGAGCGTGACGATCGGCAGCTCGTGATAGCCGTCCTTGCGCGTCTGGCCGCCGCCGACCGTGGCCATCAGGTGATTGCAGAGGCAGAGCCGGCCTTCGGTCTGCGCTTCATCGCCGCCCTTGCGGACGTAGTCGGCCACCGGCTCCGCCGAGCAGCGGTACCCGACCTGGCCGTCGTCGCGGCGATAGATGCGGCGGAGGAACCCCATGTCGCAGAGGCGGGGCCGGGCGGCGTAAACCTCGGGCTCGGCCACCGTGCCCTCGACGGTCGCCACCTTGAACGGGAAGCCCGTGGGCGAACCGAAGGCGCTCGTGCGCACCGGCGCCTCACCGGACAGCGCCATTTCGCGCAGCTTCTGCTTTAGGTCGGGGCGCATGCCGGATTCGTCGCACAGCGCGAAGGCGGTGCCGACCTGGACGCCGACGGCGCCGCGCTCGCGCGCGCTGACGAGCCCCTCGCGGCTGCCGAAGCCGCCGGCCAGCCAATACGGCTTGCCGAAGGAAGCCAGCTTCTCGAGGTCGGGCTCGTCGCGCTCGCCATAGATCGGCTCGCCGGTCTCGTCCACCTTCAGCTGGCCGCGCGGCGGCGCATTGTGGCCGCCGGCGATCGGGAACTCGACGACCCAGCCGTCGATCACGCCCTCGGCCCGCTTGAGCAGCGCCTGGGCGACGACTTCCGTGCTGATGATCGCCAGGAAGTGCGGCCGCTTGAGCCCTCCGAGGCGCTCGGCCAAGCCGGGGAACACGGCGGCCGGATCGAACGTGATGCCGTAATCCTCGCCGGGCAGGGCGCCCTGGACATCGACGCGGTAGCGGACGGAGCTGTGCGTGGCCAGGCGGTCGAGGATGCCGGGGATCTGGCCGGGCAGGCCGGCGCCCATGAGGACGTAGTCGACGCCGGCCAGCATCGCACCGTACAGCGTGGCGCAGTGCGGGAGCTGGATCTTCTCGAGGAGATTGACGCCGACGAGCCCGTCGTGGCCTTCTTTGGCCAGCCAGACCTCGACGAACGCGGCTGCTGCCGTCACACCGTCCAGCCAAGGTGAGGGCTTCAGGCTGTACGGGACGATCGTCTTGTACGACATGCCCTCAGGGCGGCCCTCCGGCAAGTAGTACTTGGCGAGGATCTGCTCGACGAGCGGCGCGTCGGGAAAGTGCGCGAGCGCACGGCGCGTGTCGCCGTCCGGATCGCCATCCATCAACCGCCGGATCATGACCGGCGCGATGCCGGTGCCGGACACGACACCGAGCTGGCCGGACATCGCGACGGACCGCGCCAAGCGCCAGTCGGAGATGGCGACCCCCATGCCGCCTTGAATGATCGTTGGCCACGCCATGTCAGTCCCCTGCCTGTGGCCGATGGTCGGCCGGTTCGTGCTCCCCCCGCGGCAGACCGGCCGCAGGGCAATCGTTGTCGGATCAGAACGCCACGTCAAGTCGCCGCGGGCGCCCCGCTGAACGCTGCGCGCAGCAACGGCGGCGTCACAACCGTCGTCACCACGACCATTAACACGGCCACCGCGAATTCGTTCTGGCTGACGACGCCCTGCGCCAGCCCGACTCCGGCGATGATCAACCCGACCTCGCCGCGGCTGACCATGCCGGCACCCACCCGCATGCTCGACGGCCAGCCGAAGCCGGAGACGCGCGCGCCCAACGCCGCGCCGGCGAACTTCGTCACGACGGCCACGACGACCACGGCGACTGCAAGCCCCAGCGCGCCGCCGCCCAACGCGGCCCGCGCGTCGGCCCGCAGGCCGATGTCGACGAGGAAGATCGGCAAGAAGAAACCATAAACGGCGATCTTGACCCGCGACTCGATCTCGTGCCCCATCTCGGTGCGGCCGAGGAACACGCCGGCGATGAACGCGCCGGTGATGGCCGCCACCCCGCCGAGCGCCTCGGCCAGCCAGCCGAACGCGAACGTCATGACGAGCGCCCCCGCCAGCAGGCCCTCGCTGACCGGCTGTCGCGCGAAGCGGCGCACGAGGCGCCGAGCCGGACGGCCGACGGCGACGATCACGACGAAGAACAATAGCATGCGCAGGATCAGGCCGAGCACCGAGCTGTCGTTCCCGCCGGTTCCGAGCACGCCGACGACGATGCTGAGCAGCAGGATGCCGAGAACGTCGTCGATGACGGCCGCCCCGAGGATCGCGCGGCCCTCGTCGCTGTCGAGCGCGTCGAGCTCGACGAGCGTCTGGGCGCTGATCGAGACGCTCGTGGCGCACAGGATCGTGCCCAAAAAGAGCGCCGGGCCGAGCGCGAGGCCGAACGCGGTGCCCAGCGCCCAGCCGCCGGCGAACGGCAGCAGCGCGCCGCCGATCGCGGCGCCGGTCGCCGGCAGGCCGACCCGCTTCATCTCGGCTGGGTCCGTCTCGAGGCCCGCCAAGAGCATGAGCAGGACGACGCCCAGCTCCGCCAACAGGTGGACGCCTTCGACCACGACCTCGCCGTGGCTGAAGATCGGGCGGCCGGCCACGGCGCGGTGCATGAGGTCGAAGCCGGTCGGGCCCAGGAGCAGGCCGAAGAGGATCTCGCCGAGCACGGCCGGTTGGCCGAGCCGAGTGCTGAGCGCCCCGCCGAGCTTTGCGCCCAGGATGACGACGGCCAAAACGGCGAGCAGCTCGGCGGCCGGCGTCACCACACGCCTCCGGCCTCGGCGACATCCAACACCGCATACAAGCCGCCGCCCGACCGATCGACCTCGGGCAGGTGCAGATGCATAAGTTCGAGCAGCCGCGCCAACCGTTCGGTCGGCACGACCGAGAACAGCGTCGTGTGCTTCGCGAAACGTGACTCGAACGCGGCGCCGAAGCCGAACTGGAACTCCTCTGTGGTGCGCTCGGGCTTTCGCCCGACACCGGACGACGGGAAGAACGTGACGCCGGCCACCCCTTCCTTGGCCACGGCACGCACGAAGCGATCGAGCGCTTCGTGGTCCTGGTAGACGATGAACACGAGCTTCACGGGAGTGCCTCCGATCGCGGACACGTCGATGCGTGCGGACGGCGCAGTCGATGCGGCTGGAATGCGCACAGGGTTGCCGAAGGGGTTCGAACGGATCGTCGTCCGGTAGACGGGCTACGCCAGCGCCACGATCCGCTCGAAGAACGCCAGCCCGTGCGGCCGCTCGTCCGCCGGCCGGCGGCGCCAGTCCGGGTGGTGGAAGCGGCGCACGAACCGTTCGGGGTGCGGCATGAGGCCGAAGATCCGGCCCGACGGATCGGAGAGGCCGGCGATCGCGCCGAGCGCGCCGTTCGGGTTCGCCGGGTACGCGGCGGTCGGCCGGCCGTCGCGGTCGGCGTAGCGGAGGACGACCTGGTGCGCGGCCTCGATCCGGGCGAGCACGGCATCGTCGGCGAAGAAGCGGCCTTCCGCGTGGGCCAGGGGCAGCTGGAGGTGCGACGGCAGGGCGGCGGCCAGCGGTGAGACGGTCGCCGCCTCGACGACGAGGTCGACCCAGCGGCACTCGAAGCGGCCGACGGCGTTCTGGGCCAGCGTGGCCGACATGACCCCGGGCTGGTTGAACGGCAGGAGTCCGGTGCGCACGAGCACCTGGAAGCCATTGCAGATGCCGATGATCGGCTTGGCGGCCGCGGCGAACTCGGCCATGTCGTCGGCCAGGCGCTGCATGAGCTCGACGGCCATCACCTTGCCCGCCGCGACGTCGTCGCCGTACGAGAAGCCGCCCGGCGCGACGAGGACGTCGTAGTCGGCCAGACGGCGCTCGCCGGACCGCAGCCGGTTCATCGGCACGATCTCCGGGCGGGCGCCGACGAGGTCGAAGGCGGTGGCCGTCTCGACCTCGCAGTTCGTGCCGTCGGCCTTCAGGATGCAGATGCGGGGGCTGGCGGTGCGCGACATGGTTCGAATTCTACCCGATCAGGTGTCCGTCAGGAGGCGATCCACCGCCGCCGACAGCTGCCGCAGGTTACGCACCGGGTACACCGCGTCGCACACCGGGGCGTATGCCAGCATGTCGCTGTCGTCCGTTCCCCACTGGCCGGGCGCCTCGGGGTTCAGCCAGACGAGGCGGCGGCTGCGGCGCTTGAGGGCGGCCAGCAGGTCCGTGCGCGGGTTGTTGTGGTTGTTGCGGCCGTCGCCGAGGACGATGAGCGTCGTGCGCCGGTCGATCGCGTCGAGGTGGCGGTGGTGGAAGGTGCGCAGGCTCCGGCCGAGGTCGGTCGCGTAGTAGCCGGGCGGGATCGCGTAGAGGACCTCGGCCACGGCATCGCCGGCGCGCTGGGCGCCCATCGCCACGCTGATCTCCTCGAGGTCGGCGTTGAAGGCGAAGCTGCGGGCGCGGGCGACCTGATCGGAGAGCTCGTAGATCAGGCGCAACATGAACTCGGCCACCGGGCGCATGGACGTCGAGACATCGCAGATGAGGACGAGGCTGGGCTTGAGGCGCCGCTTGCGCCAGCGCAGTTCGACGGGCGTGCCGCCGTAGCGCAGGCTGGCGCGGATCGTACGACGTGCGTCGAGCCGACCGGTGCGCCCGCGCTGCTGTCGGAGGGCGGCGCGGCTGCGCAGGCGGGCGACGAGGCGTGTGACCTCGCGCCGCAGCTGCGCCGCTTCGTGCGGCGAGAGGGATTGGAGCGAGCGGTCCATCAACCGGCCGTCGACCCCGCCGTCGTCGGAGCGTGGCGCCTCGGCCCGGCGGCGGGCGATCGCCAGGCCGATCTGCCGGGCGACCTCGTCCGCCACGCGCTCGCTGTTGCGGCGGGCGACGCCGAGGAGGTCGTCGATCGTCTCGTCCGACAGGCCGCGGGCTTCCAGCTGGGCCTGCAGTTCTTCGAGCAGGCGCTCGATGTCGCCGAAGCCCATCTCGCGCAGCATTCGCTGCGTGAGGTAGCGCGTCTGGGACGGGCCGGCGCCGGTTTCGGCCGCGCGGCGCGCCATCGCCTCGAGTTGCTCGCGCGACGGGCCGTGGCCGCTCATCAGCTGCTCGAGGAGCTGTCGCAGCCGATCGCTGAGCCCTTCCAGCGCTTCGCGCACGGCCTGCTCGCCATCCGGATCGAGGTCGTCGAGGGCGTTTTCGAGGGGCGGCTCGCCGCCGAAGTAGAGCGGGAAGAGCGTCTCGAACGCCTCGAAGTCGGTATGCGACTTCACGAGCGCGGCGCGCAGCGCCAGTCGAACGCGGTCGCGGTCATCGATGCCCGCCGCACGCAACGCCCGTAGCGCGTCGAGCGCCTCGGCCGTGCTCGTGCGCACGCCCGCGGCGCGCAGGCCGCGGACGAACGCGACGGATCGGTCCTCCATCGTCAGCCCCTGTCAGCCGTGATCCGCGGGCAACGATATCGCATCTGCAGGCATCGACATCGCCATGCCTCAGTTCCGCCCCGGCCTTCCGCCGCCCCATCCCCCATCGACGCCCGAACGCCAGTCGATGTCGTCGTCACCAGTGGAGCCCGATCGCCCCTGGCCGCGGTCGTCCCGCCCGCCGCGGCCCTTGCGACCCGGGTTGGACGAGCGGCCGCCACCGTTCGCCGGGCGGCCGCCGTCGGGGCGGTCGGGTTCCCCGGGACGGCGCGGCGACGAGGTGCCGTCGGCGTCCCGGCCGGCGCCGCGGTCGCCGCCGTCCCGGTCGCGCCCGCCGTCGATGCCGCGGGTCAGCGGGCCCATCAGGCGGCGCGCGGTCTGCAGGTCGGCCTCGTACTTGAGGAGTACGTTCAGCGTCTGGTCGAGCGTGTTGCGGTCGATCCGCTCGGCGTTCAGGGTCAGCAGGGCGCGCGCCCAGTCCAGCGTCTCGGCGATGCTCGGCGCCTTGCGCAGGTCGGCGTCGCGCAGGCCCTGGACGAACGAGACGGCTTGGCGGGCGAGGTCGCGGTCGAGGCCGGGGACGCGCAGCCGGACGACCTCGAGCTCGCCGTCCAGGCTGGGGTAGTCGACGAACAGGTAGAGGCAGCGGCGCTTGAGGGCCTCGGACAGCTCGCGGGTGTTGTTGCTCGTCAGGACGACCATCGGCTGGTGCTTGGCGCGCACCGTGCCGATCTCGGGGATGCTGGCCTGGAAGTCGGACAGGATCTCGAGCAGGAACGCCTCGAACTCGACGTCGGCGCGGTCGATCTCGTCGATCAGGAGGACGACGGGCTCGTCGGACACGAGGGCCTGCAGGAGGGGGCGGGGGAGCAGGAAGTGCTCGGAGAAGAACACATCCTCCTCGGCGGCCAGGCGCTCGGCGGCATCGCGCAGGCTGGAGGCGTTGGCCACGACGTCCTTCAGCCCGTCGCGCAGGAGCTGGGTGTAGAGCATCTGCTTGGCGTACTCCCACTCATAGAGCGCCTTGCTCTCGTCGAGCCCCTCGTAACACTGCAGCCGGATGAGCGGCCGCCCGCTCGCCTTGGCCCATGCCTTGGCGAGTTCGGTCTTGCCGACGCCGGCCGGCCCCTCGGCCAGCACCGGCTTGCCGAGCGCCTCGGCCAGGAAGACGACGGTGCTGATCTCGAGCGTGGCGACGTAATCGGCGGAGCGAAGCTTGCGGCGCGCATCGTCGATGTCGGGGAAGGCGGGGGTATGAGACGGGACGGGCATGTCGCGGCTCCGGGGGTGGGAGGGGCGTTCGTGGGTGGCGGAGGGGGTAAGTGTAGCGGGTATGATTGGCGGGCGGACCGGCGGGCGATTCGCGCGGACATCCGCCAGCTGTGAAGTGCGTACATGTGGTCCATGTGGTCGTTGATCTCCTACATCCTGCTCGTCGGCTTCGCGCTGCAGCTTGTGGTGTTCGCGATGCTGACGGTCTCGTTGCGGCGGCGCAAGCAGCGCTCGCCGTCGCTGCCGCCGACGGGCTGGCACATGGCGCCGGCAGCCGTGCAGGACAACCGGCTCACGGTGTACGCGGACGGGACATCGCTCTACGACGCCATGCTCGAGGCGATCCGGGGCGCCACGGACGAGATCCTCTTCGAGACGTTCATCTGGAAGGACGACGAGGTCGGCACGGCGTTTCGCAGCGCGCTCGCCGAGCGAGCCGAGGCGGGGGTGGCGGTCTGGGTGACCTACGACACGCTGGCCAACGTCGTCGTCCCGGCGGCGTTCTTCGACCTGCCGGCGCCGATCCGCGTGCTGCGCTATCGGGCGTGGCGGGAGTGGTGGTTCGCGTTCAACCCGCGCAACTACGGGCGCGATCACCGCAAGATCCTCGTCGTCGACCGCAAGGTCGGCTTCGTGGGCGGCTACAACATCGGGACGCTCTACCGCGACGTCTGGCGCGACACGCACGTGCGGATCGAGGGGGGCGAGACGCTCGACTTGGCGTTCGCCTTCGCCGACTTCTGGCACAGCTGCGCCGAGCCCCACCAGCCGCGGCCGGCGCTGCCGCAGCGGCCGTGGTCGCCGTTCGTGCGCATCCATCGCAACGAGCCGCGCAAGCTCCTCTTCCCGATCCGGGCGATCTACGTCGAGGCGATCGAGCACGCCCACCGCTCGATCGAGATGACGCACGCCTACTTCATCCCCGACCCGGCCATCCTGGCCGCCCTCAAGCGCGCTGCGGCCCGCGGCGTCGACGTCCGCGTCCTCGTGCCGTGGGAATCGAACCACCTCCTGGCGGACTGGCTCTCCCGCCACCTCTACGAGGAGTGCCTCCGCAGCGGCATCCGGCTGTTCCTCTACCAGGGCGTGATGATCCACGCCAAGACCGCCGTCATCGACGGGCTCTGGACGATGATCGGAACGGCAAACATGGACCGGCTGAGCCTGGCCGGGAACTATGAGATCAACGTCGAGGTCTTCGACGCCGACCTCGGCGTCCAGATGGAGCGGCTCTTCGAGCGCGACCTGGCGAACGCGCGCGAGCTGACGCTGCTCGAGTGGCGGGCGCGGCCGTGGGCGGCGCGGGCGACGGAGGCGGTGTTGTCGCCGTTGTGGGTGTTCGTGTGATGCTCAGCCGGCTTCCTGCCGCATCGCCGCTCGACCGCGGCACGTGATTCTGGCTGCGTGCAAACACAACCGCGCTCGTTCGGTAACGCGCCGCTAACACGATGGCGCTATCCTCGTCCCTGGGCGGCATCCGCATCCGGGTCGACTCCGACGCCCAATTGCCGCACCCCACATGTGATCGCCCCGCTTGCGGGCGTCGGACGAAGAGGCAACATGTGAGCGAACAACCACAACCCTGGACCGCCATCCGCCGCCGCCGCCTCGACCGCATCGGCCAGCGCATCGCCGTGCGCCGCTTCGCCGGCTCGCGGGCGCTGGCCGAAACGCTGGATCGGCCGCTGCGCATCGCCCACCTGACGGACCTGCACGTCGGGACGGTGACGCCGCACGCTGCACAGCTGGCGGCGATCGAGGCGGTCAACGCGGCGGAGCCGGACCTCGTGTTCCTGACCGGCGACTACGTCTGCCACAGCTTGGAGCACCTGGACGAGCTGCACGATGCGCTGCGCCGCGTGGCGGCGCCGATGGTCGGCGTCCTCGGCAACCACGACCATTGGTGCGGCGCACCGGCCGTGCGGCGGGCGCTGGAAGGCGCCGGCGTCGACGTGTTGGTCAACGAGACGCGCGTCCTCGAGATCGGCGGGCAGCGGTTGCAGATCGTGGGCGTCGACGACGGCCGGACAGGGCATGCCGACGTCGAGCATGCGGTGCGCGACGTCGCGTCCGGCCTGCCGACGATCGGCCTGAGCCACGTACCGCACGAGGCCGATGCGCTGTGGGAGCACGGCGTCAGCCTGGTGTTGTCGGGCCACACGCACTCCGGCCAGGTGGCCGTCGGGCGGATGAACGAACTCTTCCTGGCCGGGTTGGGCGGCCACCGCTACATCCACGGCTTGTACGGCGACCGTTGGGGTCGACGCTTCCCGGGCGCGGTATACGTCAGCGCCGGGATCGGTGCGGCGGTGATGGCGGTGCGGATGGGCGATCGGGCGCGGCGCGAGGTCGCCCTGTTCGAGCTCGGCGCGCTGCCGGGCGATTTCGACGAACACCACGCCGAACAGGATCCGCGTCCGGTTGGACGCGCGCTGGCGCAGGCGGAGTGGGAGCTCTGGCGGTCGAGATTGCGCGGGGGGTGGCTCAAGGCCTGACGCGGTGCGGGGGTGTCTCTTCGGCGGAAACCCGTCCGCTATCCGGCGGGCACCCGTCCCCTATAATGTCGCATTCGCGCCCCCATTCGCCGGAGTCCCGTGATGCCCAACGACACCCATGCCTGCTCCCTGCATGCCGACGGCTTCACGCTGCCGGGTGCCGCCAAGCACTTCCCGCCCGATCTCGAGCTCGAGCCCGTCCACCTGGCGCTCGATCTGAGCGTCGACGTGCTCGGCGAGGCCGTGAGCGGCACGGCGACGACGACGGTCCGCAGCCGGCACGACGGTGCGACCGAGCTGACGCTGCACGCCGTCGACCTCGACGGCGTCGTCGTGCGCGACCCCGACGGCCATCCGCTGACGTCGTCGTACGACGGCGCGGTGATCACCGTGCGTTGGCCCGAGGGCGTGGCGCGGGGCGAGACGCGGCGGGTTGCGGTGGCGTATCGCGCCGTCCGGCCGATCGCCGGCCTCGTCTTCAGCCGCCCGACGGACGAGGTGCCCGATGCCGCCACCTTCGTCGTCTCCGATCACGAGACCGAGCGCGCCCGCTACTGGCTACCGTGCGTCGACCTGCCGAACGCGCGCACGCGGCTCGACATCCGGCTGCGGGCCGACGCCCGCTTCACGATCCTGGCGAACGGCGCGCTCGTCGGCGAGACGGACAACGGCGATGGGACGAAGTCGACCCACTGGCGGCTCGACTTCCCGTGCCCGAGCTACCTGCTGTGTTTCGCCGTCGGCGACTTCGTGCGCTGCGACGACGGCGAGGTCGACGGCGTGCCCATCGCCTACTACGGCACCGCGCCGGCCACGCCCGACGACCTGCGCCGCTCGTTCGGCCGGACCGGGGCGATGCTGCGCTGGCTGAACGGCCGCCTCGGCACGCCGTACCCGTTCCCGAAGTACTTCCAGATCGCGCTGCCCGGGATCGGCGGGGCGATGGAGAACATCTCGCTCGTCACCTGGGACGGCCGCTACGTCCTCGACGAGACCCTGGCCCTCGAGCTGACGCGCAACGTCGACGACGTCAACGTCCACGAGATGGCGCACGCCTGGTTCGGCGATGCGATCGTCTGCCGCGACTTCGCCCACGCCTGGTTGAAGGAATCCTGGGCCACGTACATCGAGCAGGTCTGGTTCGACGACGTGGCCGGCGCCGACGAGGGTCGCTACCAGTTCTGGCGCGATGCGCAGGCCTATCTGGACGAGGCGGACAACCGCTACCAGCGCCCGCTCGTGGCGCGGACGTTCAACAGCTCCTGGCAGATGTACGACCGTCACCTTTACCCCGGCGGGGCATGCCGGCTCCACACCCTGCGCCATGAGCTCGGCGACGCGCTGTTCTGGGAGGGCGTGCAAGCCTACGTCCGGCAGCACGTCGGCGGCGTCGTCGAGACGGATGACTTCCGCCGCGCGCTCGAGGCGGTCTCAGGCCGGAGCCTTGGGCTGTTCTTCGATCAGTGGTTCCACAGCCCCGGCTACCCGGACATCAAGGTCACGTTCAGCCACGACGCCGACAAGGGTCAGGGCACGTTCACGATCGAGCAGACCCAGGCCTCCGGCACGGCCAAGGCGGGTTCGGCCGCGTCGGCAACCGCATCCGCGGGCGCGTCGTCCACGGCTGTCGACGCCGCGCCGGACGTGCCTGTCTTCACCCTCTCGACGGCCGTCGGCTGGACGATCGACGGGGTGCACCACACCGCGCCGGTGAAGCTCTCCGAGGCCCGCCACACCGTCGTCGTGCCGATGGCCAAGGCGCCGGAGATCGTCCGCTTCGATCCGGGCTGCACCGTCCTCCACAAGCTCAGCTTCACGCCCGGCGACGCGCTTCTCCGCACCCAGCTCACCAGGGCGAGCGACGTCATCGGCCGGATCCTGGCCGGCCGGGAGCTCTGCGCGACCGGCAAGCGCGCGAACGTCGAGG
>Ga0138256_10000575_pt1 | contig 40385 bp, 40 predicted proteins | sample KNB2016incub_MG_FD_105486 | JGI IMG/M metagenome (GOLD analysis project Ga0138256, IMG submission 105486) | Active sludge microbial communities from wastewater in Klosterneuburg, Austria - KNB2014incub_MG | ecosystem: Engineered > WWTP > Activated sludge > Unclassified | place: Austria... | reverse complement strand
GCAGCCATGGCATACTGTGTATTGCCATATAAAATTTTCGTATTCTGATTAAACTGCTAATTACGCAACGCAGTACATGCTTACACTTACAAAGAGCTATGCTGTCAAAACCGGTCAGCCCCGGAGATTCAGTTGGCAATTAGCAAAAAGCAATTGGCAATTGAACAGTCTGCAAATTTACGAAAACTATTCCGTTGTTTGGTTATTTCTATGTTACAGCCAATTTGTAATATCTTCAATCAATAAAACTAAAAAATGCTGCCCGAAATTTATTATACGGAAAGACTAAAGGACCTGGATAGTGAACTACAAATACTACTCAAAAAAAAATCAACGCTGGCCTGGCTGCGCTTTGGAGCAATTGTGGGCATAGCCGCCAGCTGGTATTTTCTTTATTCAGTTGGGCTGTTATATGTACTGATCCCTTGTTTTTTACTTGTAGTTGTATTTACCCGCCTGGTATTTACTGATTTAAAAAACAAAGCAACTATTGAACATGTCAATTACCTGATCACTATTAATAAGAATGAATTGAAAGCGCTGGCACACCAGTATTATCATTTTGATGATGGCAATGTATTTACTCCTAAAGAACATTTCTATGCCAACGACCTGGATATTTTTGGGCATGCATCCCTGTACCAATATATTAACCGTACAAGTTCCGAAATGGGCAGCAACAGTTTAGCCAATTGGCTATCAGGACCGGCAAATACTGATACTATTTTACAAAGACAGGAGGCTATTAAAGAACTGACTGCAAAAAGTGAATGGAGACAGGAATTGCAGGCAGCAGGAGCTGCAAAAAAAATTAAAAACGAAACGCAAACCCGGTTACAGAATTGGTTTGAAGAAGGAGACAGGTTTATCAATAATAAATTCTGGCTAGTACTAAGATATATACTGCCGTTGATCGTTCTTACTGTTATCGCATTGAATATTACCGATGTGCTGAACAATTATGTAAGAAATTACTGCTTATTTATTTCCGGATTAATTGCATTCTATATCAGCAAAAAAGTTATGCCGCTGCATCAACAGGTTTCGAAAATGACAGATGAACTGGAAGTACTTACTGAAAGTATTCAGTTAATTGAGGAAACTGAATTTAAATCAACTTATTTGCAAAATCTGCAAAAACAATTCCGGAACCACCATGAAAAGGCTTCAGTAAAGCTAAAAAAATTAAAAGTTATTTTAGAAAGGCTTGATCTCCGGTTCAATTTTGTTGTATTTATTCCGTTGGATATTTTACTGCAATGGGATCTTCAGCAGGCCATTGCATTGGAAAAATGGAAACGGGAAAATCATAAAAATGTAATTGACTGGTTTAATGCACTAGGCGAATTTGAAGCTGTTAACAGTTTAGCTGTTGTTTCCTTCAACCATCCCGGATGGTGTTTCCCGGTTTTTAAAGAAGATCATTTTTTTATAGAGGGAAAAGACATCGGGCATCCATTGCTTCAGGCTGATAAGTGTGTAACCAACCCGGTTAAGGTTGATGGCAGCGGAGAACTGATGCTGGTTACCGGCAGCAATATGGCGGGTAAAAGCACCTACCTGCGAAGCATAGGTACCAATACCATATTGGCTATGGCAGGCGCTCCCGTTTGTGCCCGTTACTTTTGCTTATCGCCCGTACAGATCATCAGCAGCATGCGCATTGCCGATAACCTGGAAGAAAGCACTTCTACTTTTTATGCAGAATTAAAAAAGCTGAAAACGGTTATTGATAAAGTTAACAACAATGAAAAGGTGTTTATTTTACTGGACGAAATTTTAAGGGGTACCAATTCATTGGACAGGCATACCGGATCAGCCGCACTGATAAAACAGTTGATCAAACACAATGCTGCAGGTATTATTGCCACGCATGATGTGGAACTTGCAAAAATGAAAGATAATTACCCTGCCAATATTTTAAACTATCATTTTGATGTGCAGGTAAGTAACGATGAGCTTTATTTTGATTACCGGTTAAAAGCAGGTATCTGCACAAGTTTGAATGCATCCATTTTAATGAAGAAGATAGGGATTGAGTTGTGAAAAGCAAGCTGCGAGTTTTGAGCTGTGAAATATGCGCACCAATCCCCAACTCCGAAACACTATTTTCCTCTTCCCCATCCAAACCAGTCGTTGCCATTTGCATAAAGCATCAGTGCTATCAAAATAACAAAGCCAACGATTTGTGCATATTCTAAAAACTTTTCACTTGGCTTACGTCCAGTGATCATTTCACCTAATGTAAACATTACATGTCCGCCATCTAAAGCCGGTATTGGCAGCAGATTCATGAATGCAAGTATAATGGAGAAGAATGCAGTAATGTTCCAGAAATGCCGCCAGTCCCATTCGTTACCGGAAAAGACAGAACCCATGGCTTTAAAGCCACCTACTGCTTTGTAAGCTCCGGTACTTGGGGAAAGAATGAGTTTAAACTGATCAATATAATCTTTCAATGAAGTTACCGCCAGGTTAAAGCCTGCAGGAAAAGCGGCAAAGAATCCATAATCGGTATGTTCAATTTTTATAACTCCTAAACTATCAAACTGACCATTGCTTAAAATGGTTGGATTCATTTTTCCATCTTCATCAAGCTGAACGGGCAAAGTAACCCGCGATCCTTTCCGGTCAACAGTCAGGATTACTTTTTGACCTTTCTTTGTTCCGAAATAAGCTGCAGCTTCATCCAGGTAATTGATATCTGTTGAATCAACTTTTACGATCTTATCCCAATATTGCAGCCCTGCTTTTTTTGCATAAGATGTATCATCTGCACTAAAGTCGCCCATTATTGCCGGTATCCTTGGGTAGAACAACCTGCCTTTTGATTTTTTCTTTTCTACCAATTGCCCAATCAGGCTTCTAGGAATCTCAATAGTGGTGTCTTTTGCATTACGTACTATATTGATTTTTCCGCCACCACTAAAAAGTATCTTTTTAGGAATGTCTTCAAAATAATGAATGGTATCATTATTAACAGCTACAATCTTATCACCATCTCTTAAACCGATATCATACATCAGTGAGTCGGTAACCCATACACCGTTCTTTACAGATTGGTTGGGCATTTTGTCTTCGCCCCAAACCATTAATATACCTGCATAAATAATAAAGGCCAGGATTACATTTACAGTAACGCCGCCTAACATGATAATTAAGCGCTGCCAGGCTGGTTTACTCCTGAACTCCCAGGGTTGAGGCGGCTGCTTAAGTTGTTCCTTATCCATACTCTCATCAACCATGCCGGCAATTTTTACATACCCACCCAATGGCAGCCAGCCAATGCCGTAAACAGTTTCACCTACTTTCTTTTTTACAATTGAAAACCAGGGATCGAAGAACAGGTAGAATTTTTCTACCCGGCACTTGAACCACTTAGCAGTAATATAATGCCCGAACTCATGAAGAATTACAAGGATTGATAATGATAAGAGTAACTGTGCCACTTTAAGTCCTACGCTGCTCCAGTTTATTACTAATAATTCCATTTAGATGTTCGTGTTTAATGTTGAAAATTGCTGATAAAGTACAAGAGTGCGACGCCAATGAAGTTCAATAGTTTTTCAAAAGCCTGGTTCAAAAAAAACTTTTATAGGTTTATCAACGAAGCGGCAAAATTACGGGCTTCGCCGTCGCTATCAAAATATTCCTGTAAAGTTGGTTTTTCAATAAAAGCCACATGTTGCATCGTTTTTTCAACCATGGCCGTCATGTCTAAAAATCCAATACGGTTACGGAGAAAGGCCCAAACCGCAATTTCATTGGCTGCATTCAGAACGCAGGGCATGTTTCCTCCTTTGTGAAGTGCTTCAATAGCCAGCGATAAATTTCTGAAAGTTTTAACATCAGGTTCTTCAAAATTCAACACTGGCTGTTTTCGGAAATTAAGCCGCGGAAAATCATTTTTTATCCTTCCGGGAAAAGCCATGGCATATTGAATGGGCAGCTTCATATCGGGAAGGCCCATTTGCGCTTTTATACTTCCATCTTCAAACTGCACCATGCTGTGAATGATACTCTGCGGATGAATAACCACTTCTATCTGATCGGGCCTGAGATTAAAAAGCCATTTGGCTTCAATCATCTCTAACCCTTTATTCATCAGTGTTGCAGAGTCTATAGAAATTTTTGCACCCATATTCCAGTTGGGGTGCTGCAGGGCATGATCTCTTTTTACATTAACCAGGAAATTGGGTTTTTTACCCAAAAATGGCCCACCGCTTGCCGTTAGGATGATCTTTTCGATGGGATTGCGTACTTCGCCAACGAGGCATTGAAAAATTGCTGAATGTTCACTGTCAACAGGAATGACGGGGACTCTTTTTTCAATGGCCTTCTGCATTACAATATCACCGGCAACAACAAGGGTTTCTTTATTGGCAAGCCCTACTGCTTTTCCTTTTTCTACTGCCTTTAAAGTAGGTTTAAGTCCGGCAAAACCTACAATACCCGCCAGCATCATATCATATGTATCAAAATCTGCAACTTCCTCCAGTGCCTTCTCACCAGCAAAAACTTTTATATCTGTAGATGATAAAGCTTCTTTTAATTTTTCATACCGGGTATCATCGCCAATTACAACGGCATTGGGCCTGAACTCCATGGCCTGGGTGATTAGTAATTCATCATTGGTTTGTGCGGTAAGAATTTCAACTTCGAACAGATGGGGGTTGGCACGGATAACTTCCAGTGCCTGCGTACCAATAGAACCTGTAGAACCAAATATAGCAATACGTTTTTTCTTAAATTGATCGGACATTATAATTTAAAAGTTATAGTCGCAAATCTAACTTAATAATTGTTGCAACGCAATTTTCACTTTACTAAAATTGAATTTTTGTGTAATATCAGTCATCATTTGCTGAATTTCGGTATTGCAAAGATTGCCGATAGAACCTTCATGCACGTGTTTAAGTGCTTCAGCATGACTGAATTTTCCTGCTTCTATGGCGGCTCCGGTCTGTTTATAGGCATCTCTGAACGGAATCCCCTGCAAAACCAGTTTATTCACTTCTTCCACACTGAACAGGTATTTGTACTTTTCATCCTTTAATAAATCTTTATTTACTTGTATATTGCTAAACATCAGTCCAGCCATCTGCAGGCAATTATTCAAGTTATCAAATGCCGGGATGATGTGTTCTTTTATCAATTGCAGATCTCTATGATACCCGGATGGCAGGTTGGTTGTCATGAGCATGATCTCATTGGGTAAGGCCTGAATGCGATTGCAATGAGAACGGATAAGTTCAAACACATCCGGATTTTTTTTATGTGGCATGATGCTGCTGCCGGTAGTCAATTCATCAGGAAATGAAATGAATGCAAAGTTTTGATTGAGGTAAAGACAAGCATCCATACTTAGTTTTGATAAGGTTGCGGCAATATTTGTTAATGCCGATGCAACAATGCGTTCTGCTTTTCCCCTGCCCATTTGAGCATATACCACATTGTAATTCAGATCATCAAAGCCTAACAGTTCAGTTGTCATTTTACGGTTGATGGGAAATGAAGAGCCATAACCTGCAGCAGAGCCTAAGGGATTTTTATTGACAACTTTATAAGCTGCTTCCAATGTTGTAAGGTCATCAACCAGGCTTTCGGCATAGGCACCAAACCATAGACCGAATGATGATGGCATCGCCAGTTGCAGATGAGTATAACCCGGCAACAAATCATCTTTATATTTTTCACTTTGTGAAATTAAGAGATCAAATAACGCTTTTGTATTGCTAACAACTTTTTCAATTTCAGCCCTTAAAAATAATTTAAGATCAACCAAAACCTGGTCGTTCCTGCTTCTGGCACTGTGAATTTTTTTGCCAACGTCTCCAAGTTTTTGTGTTAACATCAACTCAATCTGGGAATGAATATCTTCTACTCCATCATCGAATTTAAAATGACTACTTTCTATTTGATTGTAAATTTCCTTTAATGTTATTTCTAATGACTGTAATTCTTCCTTTGATAATAAGCCTACCGACGCAAGCATTTTTACATGCGCCAACGAACCCAATACATCAAAAGGAGCAAGGTAAATATCCAGATCCCTGTCGTTGCCAACAGTAAACTTTTCTACTTCTCCCAATGCTGTTTTATCTTTTTGCCAGAGTTTCATTTTACTTCAATTTTTTATGAACAAAAGATCACAGAACCTGCTCTAATATTTTAATGTACGTTTCAATTCCTTCTTTAATTTCTCCGAGGTAAATGAATTCATCGGCACTATGACTCCTTGCACTATCGCCGGGACCGCATTTTAAAACAGGTGCATTAATTAATGCGGCATCAGAAGTTGTTGGTGAGCCATAAGTTTTTTTACCTGATTTGATTCCTGCCTGTACAATGGGATGATTCTTTTCAATTTTTGAAGAGCGCAAACGTGTACTCCTTGGTTTTATTTCAGATTGAACATGCTGTTTAATAGTTTCTAAAATTTCCTCGTGACTATAAGCATCTGTCACCCTTACATCAACTACAAAACTACATTCCGCCGGCACAACATTGTGTGCTTTATTTTCTGTAACGATAGATGTTACCGACATTTTTACCGGGCCAAGTGTTTCTGATATTTCAGGAAACCGGTAAGTTTGAAACCAGTTAATATCCTTCATGGCTTTGTAAATGGCGTTCTCTCCTTCTTCCCGTGCAGCATGACCTGCTTTGCCAGTTGACATACAATCCAGTACCAGCAAGCCTTTTTCGGCGATGGCGAGATTGGTTAAGGTTGGTTCACCAACAATTGCAAAACCCCCTAGCCCCCTGAAGGGGGAATTTGGAGCTTCCTGGTTTAACAGTTTCTCTATTCCGTTAACACCACTTATTTCTTCTTCGGCAGTTGCCGCTAAAACAATATTATAATTTAAATCTTCCTTATCATAAAAATAAATAAACGCTGCTATGAGACTAACCAGGCAGCCGCCTGCATCGTTACTTCCTAATCCATATAATTTTCCGTCTTCAACTACTGGTTCAAAAGGGTCTTTTGTGTATTGCGGATTGGGTTTTACGGTATCGTGGTGTGAGTTGAGTAAGATGGTCGGTTTGGCTTCATCATAATATTTATTTACTGCCCACACGTTATTCAACAGCCTGTTTGAAGGAATATTTTTTGCAGCAAAGAATTTTTCAATTATTGCTGCAGCCTTGTCTTCTTCCTTCGAAAAAGACGGCGCACTTATCAATTGTTTTAATAAGCTGACTGCATCATTGTATAACTGATCAATATCCATTATTTAAACAAAGTTCCTTTTACACTTTCGGTACAGTTTAGCAGCAGGTCATCGGCATCTCCGATCAATACTTCCTTAACGCCATTATCAATGGCATCAAAAGCATTGTCAATCTTTGGCAGAATTCCGTCGGCCAGTTTATTATCTGCCAGCAACTGTCTGTACTTTTCTTTGTTGATGAGGTTGATGACTGAATTTTCATCCTCCACATTTTCTAACACACCTTTCTTTTCAAAACAATAAATCAGCCTGACCTCGTATTTTTTTGATAATGCAACTGCCAAAGCAGATGCAATAGTATCTGCATTCGTATTCAGCATCTGCCCTTTGCCATCATGGGTAAGCGGTGCAATTACAGGTACTAAATTATTATTCAGTAACAACTGCCAATTGTCAACTCCTAACTTAGAACTGTCTATATCACCCACAAATCCGTAATCAATTTCTTTAACCGGTCTTTTAACCGAAGGGATAACATTTGCATCGGCGCCCGTTAAACCAATCGCATTGCAATACAATGATTGCAGAGATGCTACCAGTTTTTTATTGATCAATCCGCCGTAAACCATCGTTACCAGATCAATCGTTGCTTCATCAGTTATTCGTCGCCCATTAATATAATTTGGTTCAATGCCAATCTTCTTTCCAATTGTTGTTGCTATTTTACCACCGCCATGCACAAGTATTTTTTTCTCCGGTACAACAGCAAACTGCTGCAAAAAAGATTGTAATTCATCTGCAGTGTCAATTACATTCCCTCCAATTTTTATAATAAATAACTTGTCCATTAAACAGTTTTTAGGATTTCATGCAGAACTGCCTGTGCTGCCCAAACCCTGTTACCAGCCTGTTGGGTAACAATACTATTATTTCCATCCAGTACCTCGTCGCTCAATTCAACATTTCTTCTTACCGGCAAGCAATGCATCACTTTTGCATTATTGGTAACAATTAATTTTTTATTAGTCAGCATCCAGTCAGCATCCGTTGAAATCATTTTCCCGTAATCCTGATATGCACTCCAGTTCTTAACATAAACATAATCTGCATCCTTTAATGCTTCATCCTGGTCATATACAATTGTTGCGTTCTTTGTAAATGCTTCATTCAATTCATATCCTTTTGGGTGAGTAATAATAAATTCAGCTTCACCCCATGCTCCAATCCATTGTGCAAAGGAATTGGCAACACATTGCGGCAGTGCTTTTACATGAGGTGCCCAACTCAGAATCACCTTTGGTTTTCCTGCTCCCTTAAATGTTTCTTTTATAGTTATCAGGTCTGTCAGACTTTGCAGAGGGTGCAGCGTTGCGCTCTCCAGGCTCAAAATTGGTACGCCTGTATATTTTATAAACTGCCTGATCACTGTTTCGGCATAATCTTCTTCCTTGTTTTGCAGAGATGGAAACGTCCGTACACATAAAATATCAAAGTACTGTCCCAGTACAGGCGCTGCATCTTTAATATGCTCAACCGTTGTTCCGTTCATGATGGCACCTTCTGCAAACTCTAAAGCCCAGCCTTCTTTGTCAACATTAAAAACAATGGCTTCCAGTCCAAGATTTGCTGCTGCAACCTGAGTACTTAACCTGGTACGAAGTGAGGGGTTTAAAAATAGCAGCCCGATTCGTTTACCAATGCCCAATGCTTTCCCGGAGAAAGGATCTGTCTTAAATTTTAATGCCTGTTCAACCAGCGCATTAATATCATCAACATCATTTACAGAAATAAAATTCAGCACTTACATTTTGTTTTATTGGTCAGACGTGAGGGGTCAGACCAGGTGATAACTCAGTTTTAATTGCCTGTAAAAAAATATCCGCTTCAGTTTTAGTAATATTCAACGCCGGTAAAAGCCTGATCACATTGGGTTTTGCTTCACCGGTGAATATCTTATGTTTGAATAATAAATTCTTCTTTACCATATTCAACTCCTCAGGTAACTGAATGCCAATCATTAAACCTCTTCCCCGCACTTCCATTATATTGGGGAGCTTTTTTAACTCTTCTGTCAGATAATCTCCAACTTTTTTTGCATTATTTATCAAATCATCTTTTTCAATTACTTCCAGTACAGCAAGTGCCGCTGCACAGGCTAAATGATTGCCACCGAATGTAGTACCCAACATGAAATGCTTCGGTTGTATTTTAGGGGAAATAGAAATTGCTCCAATCGGGAATCCATTTCCCATTCCCTTTGCCATGCTGTAAATGTCGGCATCAACTTCTGCCAAATCATGCGAATAAAATTTACCGGAACGTCCATAACCGCATTGCACCGAGTCGGCGATATAAACTGCATTGTATTCATCGCAAAGGCTTCTTATCTTTTTTAAAAAAGAATTAGTTGCTATATTGATTCCGCCGACTCCTTGTATGCCTTCTACAATTACTGATGAAATTTCATTTTGCTTGAAAGCAGTTTCCAATGCGTCTTCATCATTAAAGGGAAGAAAAATAATATTATCTGTTTCGTTAACCGGTGCAACAATATTTGGGTTATCGGTTGCAGCTACTGCCAACGATGTTCTGCCATGGAACGCTTTTTTAAAAGCAATAATCTTTTTCCGGCCATTATAAAATGAAGCAAGTTTTAAGGCATTTTCATTTGCCTCTGCACCTGAATTACAAAGAAAGAGTTGATAATCCTTTTTGCCTGAAATCTTTCCCAGTTTTTCGGCCAGTTCAACCTGCAACGGAATTTTTATAGAGTTGGAATAAAACCCAACCTGGTGCAACTGGTCTTCAATGCGCTTTACATAATGTGGATGTGTATGACCAATGGAAATAACTGCGTGGCCGCCGTAGAGGTCTAAATATCTTTCGCCTTTATCATCCCAAACGTATGAACCCATTGCTTTTTTAATTACAATGTCGTTTAAAGGATATACGTCAAATAATTTCATTTTTTCTTTTTTTGCCACAAAGGCACTAAGACACAAAGTTTCACAAAGTATTTCTTAGTGCCTTTGTGTCTTCGTGGTTTATTTTAAAAATAATTTGCTTTAAGTTTCAACCCCGCTGTTTCTTCTAGTCCAAACATCAGGTTCATATTCTGTACCGCCTGTCCGCTGGCGCCTTTTAATAAATTATCAATGATGGAATGTACTACCAGTTTACTACCCACTTTCTCCAACTGAATAAAACATTTGTTGGTATTAACCACCTGCTTCAGGAAAACCGGTTCTTCGCTAAGCACAATAAAAGGATGGCCGGCATAAAACTTTTTATATAACACAGAAACTTCTATCAAACTTAAAGCACATTTAAATTGGGAACTGATAAAAATACCTCTTGTAAAATCTCCCCGCCAGGGAACAAAATTCAGATCAATATTTGATGATGTGTCTAATTTTAAAAAGGATTGTCCGATCTCGGCAAGATGCTGGTGCGACAGGGTTTTGTAAGCCTGCACATTATTTGCACGCCAGCTGAAATGTGAAGTTTCGCTCATGCCCTGCCCTGCACCTGTTGAACCCGTGATGCCTGTTGTATGAATTTCTTTTAATAACCCCGCCTTCGCCAAGGGCAACAATCCCAATTGAATGGTTGTTGCAAAACAACCCGGGTTAGCAATATTGTTTGCTTTTTTTATCTGTGTTCTGTTCAACTCGGGTAAACCATAAATGAATTTTCTTTTACCACTTGTCTCTCCAAGCCTGAAATCCTGGCTCAGGTCGATGATTTTTATTTTAGCATCAATTGGATTGGCTGCTAAAAATTTACCTGCTTCACCATGGCCCACACATAAAAACAATACATCAATTTTCTGGCTTAAAGCAGATGCAAATTTCATCGTTGTGTCGCCATGCAGATCTTTATGCACTTGGTACAAAAACTTATCAGCATTGCTTTTACTGTGTACAAAAATTATTTCAGCCAAAGGATGATTCAATAAAATCCTGATCAGTTCACCGCCGGTATATCCTGCCCCACCAATAATTCCAACTTTAATCTTACTTGCCATCTGCTGTTTGTTTTACTGCATTATAGATCATGGTCTGGTTACCGAAAATTTTTGAGAAGCCTCTTACATCTTCTCCTGTCCAGCCCGTATTCATTTCTCCGTACTTACCAAATTTACTGCTCATCAGATCATAGTCCGATTCAATACCTGTTACCTGGAAACGGTAAGGCATCAGCTCAACAAAAACTTTTCCGGTAACATGTTCCTGCGATTTCTCAAAGAAGGCTTCAATATCCCTCATCACCGGATCAAGTATCTGTCCTTCATGCAGCCAGTTGCCGTAAAATAATGCAAGCTGATCTTTCCAGTTTAGTTGCCATTTGGTCAGCACATGCTTTTCCAAAGCATGGTGTGCTTTTAAAATAACCATCGGTGCGGCGGCTTCAAAACCAACACGGCCTTTTATACCGATGATGGTATCTCCAACATGAATATCCCTGCCAATACCAAAAGGACCTGCAATTTTTTGAACTTCCTGAATTGCTTCCGACGGATGTTTGAATTCAACTCCGTTAACAACAAAAAGCTCTCCTTTCCTAAAACCCAATTCCAGATTACCAATTCCACTCGCCGTCACCTGTGTAGGCCATGCATCTTCCGGCAACATGCCTTTGCTGTTCAGTGTTTCTTTACCACCAACACTTGTTCCCCACAAACCTTTGTTTATTGAGTACATTGATTTTTCAAAATTCATTTCAACGCCTTTGCTTTTCAGGTAAGCAATTTCATCTTCACGGCTCAGTTTCAAATCACGTATCGGCGTACAAATTTCAACTCCGGGAATCATGATGTTAAAGATCATATCAAAACGTACCTGGTCATTGCCGGCACCAGTGCTTCCATGGGCAACTATATCAGCATTCAGATGCTGCACATGCTCTGCTATAAAAACGGCCTGGCTTAATCTTTCGGCACTCACACTTAAAGGATAAGTATTATTCTTTAGTACATTACCGAAAACAAGGTATTTAATTATTTTATCGTAATAACTTTTAACTGCATTCACCGCAGTATGTGATTTTACACCCAGCTTGTATGCATGTTCTTCTATCTTTTTCAATTCATCATCAGTAAAACCTCCTGTATTTACAATTACTGAATGCACTTCATACCCTTTTTCTTCTGTGAGATATTTTAGACAGTAAGTTGTATCCAGCCCGCCGCTAAATCCTAAAACAACTTTCTTACTCATTCTGATAAACTTTAAAAATTAAAAAAATAACGCAGCAATGATTTTGGTGCAGCCCCACCGCTCTGTTTCTTTTGCAGAAACTTAAGCATTTTACTTTGTTTTATCCGCATAAAACGTTCATAAATTTTTGAATGCTTTTTAAATTCCGTTTTCGTTTCTTCTGGTGTATAATGATCAATGGGATCGAACAGCATAGCCGTACACATACAGTTCTTCCGTTCCTTACTCATCAGTATATCATAGTTCACACAGCTTTTGCAACCTGCCCAAAACTGTTCATCGGTGGTAAGTTCCGAATAAGTTACCGGCTCGTAACCAAGGTCTGAATTTATTTTCATCACTGCCAGTCCGGTTGTGAGGCCAAATATTTTTGAATCGGGATATTTTTCCCGGCTCAGTTCAAAAATTCTTTTTTTGATGGATTTGGCCACGCCGGTCTTACGATAAGGCGGCGAAACAATCAGTCCGCTGTTGGCAACAAATTTATTGTGCTCCCAGACTTCTATATAACAAAAGCCAACCCATTCGCCGTCGGCGGTTAATGCAATCACAGATTTACCCTCAATGATTTTCTGCTCAACATACGCCGGCGATCTTTTGGCAATGCCTGTGCCACGTGCCTGTGCCGAAGAAGCCATTTCATCGGTGATGGTTGTTGCGTAATGACTGTCGGCTGCAGTTGCAACCCGGATGATTATATTACTGTTTTCCAATTGTAAAAAATTGAAAGAATTGATAAAGATTGTTAACGGAAATTTTCGGGAGATTTTTTCACTGACAGGGGCAGGTTTAAGCTACTCGTCCTATCAGCATCCGCGTCGGGATCTGGGTATAAAAACAAACAGGTTCTCCACAGCATACAGAATACCCCTTGCGGGTGGGTTTGTATTTACGCTATGTAATTGTGTACTGTTCAATTTATTTATTGGTTGTGTTTAACAACACAAAAGTATAGTATTTTAAAAATAACGGGCAAAAAAATATTTGGCAGCCTATTTAATTAACAAAACGCTTCAATTCTTCCGCAATCTTCCGGTCGTTGCTTAGCCTCGGTACTTTGTTCTGTCCGCCAAGTTTGCCGATGCTTTTCATATAATCGATAAACCCGTTTTTCTTAACCGGCGATATTTTAAGTTGCTGCAGAATGTTACCGCCAATCAGATCATCATAATAAACATTTTTTTTACGAAGGTTATCATCTACTTTTTTTGAAAACGCCTTTATATCTGATGGTGTGTTTTCAAATTCGATAAACCACTCATGATAACTTTTTCCTTCTCCATTGGCAATCATCGGGGCTACCGTGAATTCAGTTATTGGAATATGTTCCTCTTCCGCAGCCTGTAATAATGCAGCTTCCACTTCTTCGCTGATAACATGTTCGCCAAAGGCAGAGATAAAATGTTTGGTACGCCCGGTAACCACAATCCGGTAAGGACTGGTAGAAACAAACTTTATGGTATCACCGATATTATAACCCCACAGACCCGCATTGCTGTTAATGATCAATGCATAATTCTCTCCCACTTTCACATCCTTCAATGTCAACCTTGTCGGGTTATCATTAAAAATTTCGCCAGCAGGAACAAACTCAAAAAATATTCCGCTGTTTGTATTCAGCAACAGGCCTTCTTCCTTTTGTGAATCCTGGAAAGCAAAAAAACCTTCGCTTGCCGGGAACAATTCAATCGTATCAATTTTACGGCCGATACTTTCAAATAGCTTTGCTTTGTAAGGCTCAAAGTTTACACCGCCCTGTACCATCACATTAAAATTGGGGAATAAATCACCAACCTTTTTTCCGCTTTTTTCCGTCAGCCTGTCGAAGTACATCTGCATCCACGGCGGGATACCGCTGATAAGTGTCATATTCTGATTGATGGTTTCCTCCACAATCTTATCCAGCTTCTCCTCCCATTCTTCTATACAATTTGTTGTGAAAGACGGTAACTGGTTCGACCTTAAATATTTCGGGATATGGTGATTTACAATACCGCTTAACCTTCCTGTAGGAATTCCACCCACTCTTTCCAGCACCGGCGATCCGCTTAAAAAGATCAGCTTACCATCAGCAAATTTTGTGTTACCGGTTTCCGACATGTAGCATAACAGAGCGTTACGTGCCGTATTGATATGGTTTGGGATAGAGTCCTTAGTAATCGGAATATATTTTACGCCGCTGGTTGTTCCACTTGTTTTTGAAAGATAGAGTGGTTGTCCTTTCCATAAAACATTATGGGTGCCCTGTTTTATTTTTTCGATGTAGAGCTTGAAAGCTTCATAGTCTCTTAACGGAACATGCTTTACAAAATCTTCATAAGTTTTTATGGAGGCAAACTCATGATCCTTTCCAAAAACTGTTTTGTTACCTGTTTTGATGAGCTGATTAAAAATTGTCTGCTGATCGGCTTCAGCGGACTCCATCCCTTTTTTAATCTGTTTGTATATATACCCGGCAAAAGGTTTCGCCAGTATGGATTTTATCTTCATTACACTATCTTCAAATCGGTGAGCAACAAATTTACAATGTTTTTTTCTTTGAAAAATGTAAAAAATTATAAACGGAAAATCACTTGCAGTCGCATTTCCAGTCTGTTTCCAGGTCAATTACCGTTACCACAACCAATGCATCATCTTTTGGAGCAAATACAATACGCACATGCTGTTTATCATGCGTATATCCTTCCACCGGGTAAGTCATCCCTCTTTTATCTGACTGAATTTTCTTACGATTAATTGTACCATTCTTCAATATCTCCCTTACTTCGCTTTCATCAATTTTTCGGCAATCCATCCTGCATTTAGCGTGTTTGCTGAAAATTAAATTGCTGGTATTCCTGTTAAATCCTTCTACCTCATCTTTTTCTTCTGAATCAGCTGTTAAAACCGGGATTGTGATTTTTTCTGTTGATTGCTCAATATTTGGTTTTTGCGGAGATTCTCCACGCTGATTTTTTTTAATATAAAACAGCAGTAATGCAGCAGCAATCAAAAATATGAATGGCAGGTATTTTTTAAGCATGACGCAAGTTACGTATTTGAAATAATCCACTGTACTAGTCTTAGTTTAATTATTTAAAAGTCAGCGTTAATCTGCGTTATCTGCGGGCCATCCATTCAATTTCGTTAAATTTGCAGCCGATGAACAAAACAGTAGCATTACATACACTGGGCTGCAAACTCAATTTTTCCGAAACCTCCACTATTGGCAGGCTGCTGGAAAATGATGGCTTTGAAAAAAGGAATTTTGACGAAGTGGCCGATGTGTATGTAATCAATACCTGTTCGGTTACAGAAAATGCTGATAAGGAATGCAGGATGCTGGTGCGTCGTATTCAACGCAAGGCACCAGAAGCAATGGTAGTGGTTACAGGATGTTACGCACAATTGAAACCAAAAGAAATTGCTGAGATTCCCGGAGTTGATCTGGTTTTGGGTGCTGCTGAAAAGTTCAACATTGCCCAACACTTAAAAGAAATTACAAAAGGTGACAGTGCAAAGATCTGCAGTTGCGATATTGAAGATGTAAATGAATTCACGGCTTCACATTCTATAAATGACCGCACCAGAATATTTTTAAAAGTGCAGGATGGTTGCGATTATAATTGTTCTTTTTGCACCATTCCCATGGCAAGAGGAAAAAGCAGGAGTGACAGTATCAACAATGTTATCGCCAATGTGGAAGCTATTGCAGCACAGGGTGCTAAAGAAATTGTATTAACCGGAATCAACTTAGGCGACTTCGGCAAAGGTTTTACTGGTGGCAAAAAAAATGAAGAAAATTTTCTTGACCTGATTAATGAACTGGATGAAGTGGAAGGTATCGAACGTTACCGCATCTCATCTATAGAGCCAAATTTACTTACCAATGAGATCATTGAATTTGTAAGCAACAGTAAAAAATTCATGCCGCATTTTCATATTCCCTTGCAAAGCGGGAGTGATAAGATACTAGGATTGATGAGACGGCGTTATAAAAAAGAACTCTATTCAGAAAGAGTTGGCCTAATTAAAACCATGATGCCTCATTGTTGCGTAGGTGTTGATGTGATTGTTGGTTTCCCTGGCGAAACAGAGGAAGATTTTATGGAATCATTTAATTTTCTGCATCAGCTTGACATATCGTACCTGCATGTATTTACTTATTCAGAAAGGACAAATACACTGGCGGCAGGAATGAAACCGGTTGTTCCGATAAATATAAGGCACGACAGAAATAAAAGATTAAGAAACCTGAGTTATCAGAAGATGCAGTATTTCACTAATCAGCATATTGGCGAAACCAGGAAAGTATTATTTGAATCGAAAAACAAAAATGGTATGCTGGAAGGCTACACCGATAATTATATTAAAGTAACAACACCCTATAGTGAGGATTGGGAGAATAAAATTGCAGCATGGAAAATATAAACGACGAACAATTAATTAAATACCAGGTAACCGTTCATTTTGATATGGATGAAGAATTTATGAGTTTTGTACCTGAACACAGGGTTTATATCAACAGCCTGATTGAAAAAAATATTATTGATTGCTACACCGTAAGTATGGAGTGCCAGAAAAGCTGGATAGTGTTTAATGCAGCAAGCAAAGTTGATGTAGAGCATTACCTCAGTAAATCTCCGCTATATAAATACTGGACAATTGAGATAGATGAAATATTTGTTTATGATGGACAATCATACCGGCTACCGGCTGTGCAGTTAAATTAAACTTCCTTTATTTCAAAATAACTTAATAAAAAACCTCACAATGATTGTGAGGTTAGTGGGATTTCTGTGGGAGCACACGGGTTCGAACCGCGGACCCTCTGCTTGTAAGGCAGATGCTCTAAACCAACTGAGCTATGCTCCCTATTAATATTTTCTTATTGCGGACCACTCCCGATGTAAAATCGGGATGCTCTAAACCATCAGAGCTATGCTCCCTTTAAATTTCGGACGGCAAAGATAAGGGTTAAATTTTTTCTGCAAAATTTTTTAAACTATTTCTCAAATTAATCTTTATGATTTTCAGAAAAATCACCCTACTTTTGTTACCCAGCATGTCAAATATTACACATACAAAATTTCAGGAAGAAACAGATACCCTTACGCTGACTGATTCTTATTGCAGCCTTATCGTGTGGAATGACGAGGTGAATACTTTTGAATGGGTGATTGAAACCCTGATAGAAATCTGCGGCCATTCAACCGAGCAGGCCGAGCAATGTGCCATCATCATTGACTCCAAAGGCAAATACGCCGTTAAAGAAGGCAGCTACGAAACACTAAAACCACAATGCGATGCAATTACCGACAGGGGCATCAATGCTACGGTTGATGTAATTGCCAATTAATTTCCATGTTTATTTTAAATAATGATCAGTACTTTCCACCACTGGATACAGCGGATGAAAATGGTTTATTGGCCATTGGTGGCGATTTAAGTACTGAACGGCTATTGCTGGCATACAAAAACGGAATCTTTCCCTGGTATAACGAAGATGAACCCATTTGCTGGTGGAGCCCCAGTCCGCGTTTTGTTTTATATCCTTCCGAAATTAATATCAGCAGCAGCATGAAAACCATTTTAAATAATGGCAAATTCAGGTTTACTGTAAACCGTGCTTTTACCCAGGTTATTCAAAGTTGCAAAACGGTTACCAGGAAAGGCCAGGAAGGAACCTGGATATCTCCTGCTATGCAAAGTGCCTATACCAATTTACATGAACTCGGCTATGCCCATAGTGCCGAAACCTGGCTCGATGGCAAACTGGTGGGTGGTTTATATGGAATCCGGCTGGGCAATATATTCTTTGGTGAAAGTATGTTCAGTATAAAAAGCAACGCCAGTAAGTTTGCATTTATAAGTTATGTAAAGCAGTTACAAAAAGAAAATGTAAAGCTGATAGATTGTCAATTGCACACCAATCACCTGGAAAGTTTGGGAGCCAGGATGATTGACAGAAAGATATTTACAAAAATTCTTGCGGCTGAAACAGGGGTATAAATTCCTTATTTTTGCGTATATTTTAAACGACTGACTATGCTATTCGAATTTACAGAAGAACAACTCATGATAAAACAGGCTGCAAAAGATTTTGCAGTAAATGAATGCCTGCCCGGTGTAATTGAAAGGGACGAATTACAACGTTTCCCCAAAGAACAGATTGAAAAACTGGCCGATCTTGGCTTTATGGGTATGATGGTGAAACCTGAATATGGCGGAAGCGGTATGGATACAGTGAGTTATGTGCTGGCCATGGAAGAGATCAGTAAAATTGACGCCAGTGTGAGCGTTTGTGTAAGTGTAAACAACAGCCTGGTTTGTTATGGTCTGCAGGAATATGCCAGTGAAGAACAAAAACAAAAATATTTAAACCCATTGGCGCAGGGAAAAAAAGATGGCGAATTATATATTGGCGCTTTTTTGCTGAGTGAACCGGAAGCAGGCAGCGATGCAACATCTCAAAAAACAACAGCCGAAGATAAAGGTGATTATTATTTATTGAACGGAACCAAGAACTGGATTACCAACGGCAACAGCGCCAGCGTATATCTTGTAATTGCACATACCGATCCTTCAAAAGGGAGCCGCGGTATAAATGCATTTATAGTTGAAAAAAAATGGGCCGGTGTTGAAGTTGGCGCTAAAGAAAATAAATTAGGTATCCGTGGAAGTGACACACACAGTATTTTATTTACCGATGTAAAAGTGCCAAAAGAAAACAGAATAGGCAAAGAAGGATTTGGTTTTTCATTTGCTATGAAAACGCTTGCAGGTGGCAGAATAGGAATTGCATCGCAGGCGCTGGGCATTGCAGCGGGTGCTTATGAACTGGCACTTGCATACAGTAAAGAACGCAAGGCATTTGGTACCGAAATTATGAATCACCAGATCATCCAGTTTAAACTGGCTGATATGGCTACAAGAATTGAAGCATCGCGTTTATTATGTCTAAAAGCCGCCTGGGAAAAAGATCAAGGCATAGATTATACATTAAGCAGCAGCATGGCAAAAGTTTTTGCCAGCGAAACTGCTATGTGGACTGCAACTGAAGCAGTTCAGATACACGGTGGCTATGGTTTTGTAAAAGAATACCATGTTGAACGCATGATGAGGGATGCAAAGATCACACAGATATATGAAGGTACCAGTGAAGTGCAAAGGATTGTGATAAGCAGGAGTATATTGAAGTAATGGCCCCTCCTATCCTCCCCCGAAGGGGAGGGACTTATCTTAGCGAAGAAGTTGTCTGCATAAAAAAGATTTTTGGGGTTGTTATTCTAATAAAAAATATTAATCAAAAAACTTCCAACTTCGAGTTCCCTCTCCTTGGGAGAGGGGTTGGGGTGAGGCTTATGAGCATCAACACAAAACAATACCAAAAAATATTAACCGAACTTGATGGCAAAGCCACTTTAGTTGCTGTATCTAAAACTAAACCTGTTGAAGATATTCTGGCAATGTACGATTTAGGACAAAGAGATTTTGGTGAAAACTATGTTCAGGAGTTAACAGAAAAATACGAACAAGTTCCTAAAGATATCAACTGGCATTTTATCGGTCATCTGCAAAGCAATAAAGTAAAATACATTGCTCCATTTGTACATCTCATACACGGAGTTGACAGTGAAAAATTGTTGAAGGAAATAAATAAACAGGCTGCAAAAAATAACCGCACAATCAATTGCCTGCTGCAGGTTCATATATCTGCCGAAGAAACAAAATTTGGTTTTGATGCCGATGAATTGGCTGCACTGCTGAAATCAGATTTAACCCAACTTAAAAATGTAAACATCTGCGGACTGATGGGCATGGCATCTTTTACCGAAGACAATGACCTGATAAAAAAAGAATTTGCCACGCTGAAATCAATTTACAATAATTATCCTCAATTCAGCACACTTTCCATGGGCATGAGTGCCGACTATGCCTTCGCTATGGAGGCTGGCAGTAATATGGTAAGGATTGGCAGCTTGCTTTTTGGTTCCAGAATTTACACGAATTAAAAAGAAGCCATTAACTTTAACCGCTGCTCTCTTGTTTACCGAAGCAACAACTGCCTTCAAATTTTAATTTGTGAAGAAAAGCAATAATTTTATTCTCTCCCTGATTGTGTTGTCACAATTTGCAGGTACTTCGCTGTGGTTTGTTGGCAATGCCGTTTTACCCGAATTAAAAGAAGCCCTGCATCTCAATCAATACGCAGTAAGCCTGGTAACATCGGCAGTAATGTTTGGCTTTGTTGGTGGAACACTTGTATTTGCATTCTTTTCGCTTTCCGACCGTTTTTCTCCTGTAAAACTATTTTTTATAAGTTCCCTGCTTGGTGCTTTTTGTAATGCAGCAGTTGTCTGGTTTGCAAAAGATTCTTCCACACTATTTCTGTTTCGTTTTTTAACCGGTTTTTTTATTGCCGGCATTTACCCGGTTGGGATGAAGATTGCTGCTGACTGGTTTGAGCAAGGCCTTGGTAAGGCATTGGGGTTTTTATTGGGCGCATTGGTGTTGGGCACGGCTTTTCCGCATTTATTAAAAAACAACGATTTTCATTTACCCTGGAAATGGGTTTTATATTTTACATCTTTTGTTGCAACAGCAGGAGGCGTTATCATGTTCTTATTTGTAGGCGACGGGCCATACAGAAAAAAATCAGGTGGTTTTAAATGGAATGCAATACCGGGCATATTCAAATCCAAAAAAGTAAGACAGGCTTCACTGGGTTATTTTGGGCATATGTGGGAGTTATATACTTTCTGGGGCTTTGTGCCGGTAATGCTGGCTTTGTATGCTGCTAAAAATGGGGTACACTTAAATATTCCGCTTTTGAGTTTTTTAATTATCGGATGCGGAAGCATTAGCAGTATTATTGGTGGTTATATATCGCTGAAGGCAGGCAGTGCAAAAGTTGCTGTCACAGCTCTTTTTATTTCAGCCCTTTGCTGCCTGGTTTCTGTTTTTATTTTTTCTTTACCGCCCTGGATATTTTTAACCGTTCTCTTTATATGGGGACTTACTGTATCTCCTGATTCGCCGCAATTTTCAGCGCTGGTTGCTCAGTATACAGCTGCTGAGGTAAAGGGTACAGCCCTCACCATTTATAATTCCATTGGTTTTACAATTTCCATTATCAGCCTGGTTGTAATTGACCGTATCTTTAATTCAGGTGGTTTTATCAGTAATCAAAACAGTTTTGTATTGCTGGCAATCGGGCCTGCTTTAGGGATTATTCCGATGATCAGGCTGATAAAAAGAAAATAATAGCTGTTTCAGGCACTTTTTTTGTTAAAATATCTGCAAGGATTATGAAAAGCAGCCCGATCGGGCATCCTTTATTTTTATTTTAATAACTTTGAGATGAATACAGGTAAAATTATGTCAGCAACTTTTGAATCAGAAAAAAACAGGAAAGCATTTACCTACACAACAATAATTTGTGTGGCAATACTTTTAATAATGCTGCTTGTGTCATGGAAACTTCCAGAACACCCTCCATTAATATTACAAGATCTTATAGAAATTAACCTGGGAAATGATGATGAAGGTATAGGTGAAGTACAGCCTTTAATTAAAGGAGAAAAATCTCCCTCATCCGAATCTGCCAATCAACAGCAATCTTCCTCAGTGCAAAATCAGGATGCAGAGGAATATAAAACGGATGATGCAGCTGACGCTGAATCGGCACCGGTAACAAAACCAATTAAAACAACTACTAAAGTAAATACCAATTCAACAGTAATAACGCCCACACCAAAACTTCAGAAACCAAAAATTGCCGGCTACAATGGCCCGCAGGATGGTAAAGGCAATGGTGCAACGGAAGACAATGGTTATAAATACCAGGGCAATAAACCAGGTGGTACCGGTGATGCCGGAAGCCCGAGTGGCAAACCCGATAGCTATGGAAATAACCCCGGTGGCAGAACAGCCGGTGGTGCATTAAGGGTTTCAAAAGGTGATCGTACGATTATCAACAATTATATTTTTATGGGCGAACTTCCACGTGCTACAATAAATGCTGTTATCAAGGTATCGCCTTCAGGCAGGGGAACATTTGTAACTTTCGATAAAGGTTCTACAAGTGTCGATTCAAAATATGCCACTGCAATAAGAGGCTATCTGCCGAATATTGAATTTAATAAATCAGACCACGAGTCGGTTGTAACGGTTCCGTTTAATTTCAGGGTTCAGTAATACCCCTATCCCCTTGCGCAGCATCCTTTGGAAAAGGGAAAATGGAGAAAACAATGTTTTATTTTTGTTGACTACACTATATTTCCCTGACCAACATCGTTGCACCCGCCTGCCGGTAGGCAGGTCGCACATTTGTACGGCAAACCATTATGCATCTTTACCTACATTTGCTGCTGTTCTCAATCATTGTACAGTAAATGAATTATCAGCAAACCATCGATTATCTCTATACACAGTTACCCATGTTCAGCCGCATTGGGGCTGCCGCTTATAAAGAAGACCTGCACAATACAATTGCCCTTTGTAAAGCACTGGGAGATCCGCATACAAAATTTAAAAGTATTCATGTAGCCGGAACAAACGGAAAAGGAAGCACCACACACATGCTTGCAGCAATATTGCAACAGGCAGGTTACAAGACGGGTCTGTATACATCGCCTCATTTGAAAGATTTCAGGGAGCGGATAAAGATTGGCGATCCCGATGGCTATCGGGAGATCAGCGAGGCTTTTGTTGTTGACTTTGTTGAAAAAATAAAGCCCGTTTCAGAAAAAATAAAGCCATCATTTTTTGAACTGACCGTTGCCATGGCTTTTGCATTTTTTGAAAATCAAAAAGTTGACATTGCAGTTATTGAGACCGGCCTCGGCGGAAGGTTAGACAGCACCAATGTGATCAGACCCATATTATCTGTTATAACAAATATTGGTTACGACCATATGGATATACTGGGTGACGCGCTGGAAAAAATTGCTTTGGAAAAAGCAGGGATCATCAAATCTGGCGTACCGGTTGTAATTGGAGAATACCTGTCTCAGACTAAAGATATTTTCATCAGCAAAGCAAAGCAGTTGAATGCAGCTATTCATATGGCACAGGATGAATATAAGGTTTCCAATGTTCATTATTCAATCCAGTCGCTTTGCTGTGATGTTACAAATACTGAGCACGGAATAACTGAATCTTTTGAATTAGACCTTAATGGCTTGTACCAGGCAAAAAATTTATGTACAGTATTATGTGCCGAAGACATCTTAATGCAGCTGGGTTTTAAAATAAAAAACGAAGTTGAGAAATATGCACTCGGGAATGTAAAAAAACTTACCGGGCTAACTGGCAGGTGGGATGTGATTAGTGAGCAGCCGGTAATAATACTTGATGTTGCACATAATGAAGACGGAATAAAACAATTGCTTGACCAGCTTGCCATTGTACGTGATGATGCTGCAGCGTTACATTTTGTTATGGGTATGGTTAAAGATAAGGATGTGAGTAAGGTATTATCTGTTTTACCAAAAGAAGCCGCCTATTATTTCAGCAATGCAAATATTGACAGGGCAATGCCTCATGCTGAATTAAAAGAGAAAGCTGCCGGCTTTAATCTTATGGGCAAAAGTTTTGAAAATGTAAATATGGCCATACAGGCAGCTAAAAACAATGCAGCAGCCAATGACATCATCATTGTTTGCGGAAGTGTATTCTTAATTGCTGAAGTGGATACGGCTTTATTTAACTGAGTCTAATTTTTTAAAGGCATAAAACAGGCAGGCCACATGCATGGCTTGTGGAAATTTATTTTTTAACAACATCCCACGAACCTCTTCCAGCGGCAACAGTTTTACTTTAATTTCTTCATTGGCATCTAAGCGCTGTCCGGCAACTTTTTTTCCACCTGTTGCTAAAAAAAGATCTGTGTAATTGTTAAGAACACCCGGATTGGCTGCAACCCTTGCCAGAAAAATACAATCAGAAAACCGGTAGCCGGTTTCTTCAAGCAGTTCCCTTGCAATAGCAGTATCTGAAGACTCACCTTCATCAATAAATCCCCCAGGAATTTCCATGATGGTTTCTTCCAGCGGGTGCCGGTATTGTTCTGCCAGTATCACTTCATTATTTTCGGTAAGTGCCAGCGCACATACAGATGTCGGCATTTCAACTACAAAATACGGATCAACAATTTGCCCGTCGGGCATTTCACAAACATCTTTTCTTGCCGTAAAATAAATATGCTGGCTTATATATTCAGAAGAAAGTTTTTTCCAGTTCATTATAGATTTAAGAGTTTAGGAGTTACCAATTCATTCTTTCCCTTAAAGAAGTAACATGTGCTACATGGTGCCTGCTGTGCCAGGAATACATGCCCAGCAAGAACCATAATGTCATTTCCTTTTTATGTTCGGGATGAAAAATTGTTTTATTAAAATCTTCTGTCTGCAAATTTTTCAAAATTTCGTACCAGCGGGCATGCAAAGCATGCAACAGTGTTATAGAAATATTCACCGGTAAATTTTTTGTATCATCCATTTCGGCCCAGGCTGCTTCGTCATAGGGCCTTATAGCCGGATTATTTTCTGTCAGCCCCAGTTTAAAACGCATATAAGCATTCATGTGGCTGTCGGCAACATGGTGCACAACCTGCTTTACTGTCCACCCGCCTTCCCTGTAAACAGTATCTAACTGTATTTCGTCAAGATTTAATATTGCATTTTCCAGATGTTGCGGTAAAAACTTTATATCAGTCAGCCATTCTCCCAGTAATTTTTCGGAGAATGGCTGCGTAATATATTTACCTATCGGGTATCTGAGGTCTTCTGTCATAACTAATTATTGCTTGGTGTATCAACAGCCGCAGCAGGTCTTATGCCTTCTAAAACAATTTCAAAAATAACGGCTGCATTTGCCGGGATGGCCGGAGGTGATCCAACTGTATCCCAGGCGAGCTCAGCCGGGATATAAACCTTCCAGTGATCGCCAACTTTCATCAACTGCAAAATTTCTATCCATCCTTTAATTACACCGGTGAGCGGAAATGCTGCAGGCTCACCCCTTTTAAATGAATTGTCAATTTCGGTTCCATCAACTAAATTACCCGAATAATTTACAACAACTGTATCTACTGCCTTAGGAGAAGCTGAATTTGCATCTCCGTTTTTTATTATTTCATACTGTAATCCGTTGGGCAATACTATTACGCCCGGACGCTTTTTATTTGCTTCCAGGAAAGCGATACCTACTGCTTTTTCAGCTTTGCTTTTTTCAGCAGCAAAAAGCCCCAGTTGTCTTTGCATACAGTCATTGCCCAGCTCGGGCGACAGTAAAGCCTTATTATTTTTGAAAACATCATTAATTCCCTGCTGCATTATTGCTGTATTTATATTACTGATGCCTTGGGCCTTCATATTTGTTGCCACATTAAATCCTGCTGCATAACTAAAACTATCCAATAAATTTTTAAGTACCGGAGTAACTGCTTTTATAGTTGATTTTGCAGGTTGCTTCGTTACTGTTTTAGGCTTGTTTTGCGCAGATAGCCGGACGGTCAACATAAATAAGAATAACACACTGATTAATACTTTCTTCATTAAATTTTATTTTTGTGAAAAATTGAAATGCAAATAAACATTATTTTACTCGTCCCGCATTTCCTTTCCTGTTAAATGTATGAAAACATCCTCCAGGTTGGCAGCTTTTACCTGCTTAGGTCTTTCAAATCCTGAGCTTACAAGATCATCTATCATTTTATCGGGACTATCAATTGAAATAATTTCCCCTTCATCCATGATGGCTATACGGTCGCATAACTGTTCCGCTTCATCCATATAATGTGTAGTGATGATAATTGTAGTACCCTGGGAACGGATATTTTTAATAAGCTCCCACAGGTTTCTCCTGGCCTGCGGGTCAAGGCCGGTTGTAGGTTCATCTAAAAAAATAATTTTAGGTTTATTAATGAGCGTGGTAGCAATGGAAAAGCGTTGCTTTTGTCCGCCACTCATTTCTTTATACTTACTCTTAGCTTTATCAGTAAGATTAACAATTTTTAATAATTCCAAAGGGTCTACTTTTCTATTGTATAATCCACCGAAGAGTTCAATCAGCTCTGTCAATTTAAGGCCCGGGTAATAACCAGAGGTCTGTAACTGAACCCCGATGACTTTTTTTATACCGTCAGGCTCTTTATCTAAATTCATTCCGCAAACCATTACTTCGCCGCTGGTCTTTGCACGAAGGGTTTCCATTATTTCAAGTGTAGTTGATTTACCGGCGCCATTGGGGCCAAGCAAGCCAAATATCTCCCCTTCATATACATCAAAGGAAATCCCCTTCACGGCTTTAAAAGAACCGTAGTTCTTTACAAGATCCTTTACTGAAATAATTTTATTCGTCATTGCACCGGGTTATTTGATAAAGATAATTCCATTTTCACATCTGCCGTTAACATAGGTGAATCGTTTACAGCAATATGGACAAAGCCAAATTGTTTATACAAATTCAATGCTGTCTGTAATTGGCTGTTAGAAAAAAGCATGAGTTTTTCAGCCTTCAGTTGTCTGGCAACTTCAATGCAATGTGTCAGTAGTAATTTTCCCACACCTTTACCTCTTGCTGCAGGATCAACTGCCATTTTCACCAGTTCATATTCTGTATCACTGCTTTTTGCCAACCCGGCCGTACCAATTACCTTGTTATTTTCTACAGCAATAAAAATACAACCTCCCTTATCAATAATTTTTCCCCTCGGATTATTTAGAATTTCAAGATCATAGGGCTCGGTTAAATGGTGCTTTTCCAGCCACTCCATATTCAGCCTTTTAAAATCCTCCAGGTATTTATCCTGGTATATAACTATTGATACCATAAGTTATTCCTCAATATATGAATTCAATTCCTCCATCATTAACTTACTGCCAACAAAAAACGGGGTCCGCTCATGCAATTCGGTGGGTTGTATATCCAGTATCCTTATCTTTCCATTGGTAGCCATCCCCCCCGCTATTTCCATAATAAATGCAAAAGGATTGCATTCATATAACAGACGCAGTTTACCCTTTGGCTTATCAGTAGTTCCAGGGTACATAAATATTCCACCCTTAATTAAATTACGGTGAACATCAGATACCATACTGCCTATATAACGCTGTGTATATGGTCCGCCATTTGTCTTGTTTTTTTGCTGACAGGCATTTATATATTTCCTGACGGGTTCATCATACTGAAAAAAGTTTCCATGATTTACAGAATACAGCTTTCCAAGATCCGGGCATTTTATATTCGGATGGCTTAAGCAAAACTCCCCGATAGACGGATCTAATGTAAAACCGTTCACTCCCCTTCTTGTACCATAAACAAACATGGTTGACGAACCATAAATAACATAACCGGCAGCCACCTGCTTGATTCCGGCCTGCAAAAAATCTTCTTTAGTAGCTGGTTTCCCCAATTCGCTAACCCTGCGAAAAACGCTGAATATAGTACCGATAGAAACATTTACATCAATATTACTGCTGCCATCCAGCGGATCAAACAGGCAGACATACTTACTGTTATTGCTAACCGGGTCATCAAATACAACAATATCTTCCATCTCTTCACTGCCAATACCGGCACAGCTTATACCGTGCTGTAATACACCAATAAGCTGGTTATTGGCATATACATCCAGTTTTTTCACTTCCTCACCCTGCACATTAATACTTCCGTCATCGCCCAGGATATCTACCAGTCCCGCTTTGTTCACTTCTACATTAATGCGTTTTGATGCCAGCCCGATATCCCTTAAAAGCCCCGACAGTTCACCGGTTGCATGCGGAAAATCCCTCAGCTGCTGAATGGTGAATTCGTCTAATGTCTGTATTCTTCTGTTAATATTCATTTAGAAAGATTTGGTTAAAGCAATAGTTAGTTTATTAAGTAAGATTAACGATTTTTGCAAACAGTTTAACAGGGCTAAATTAACCCAATTTAATCAATCAACCCACAACGAATGAAGGTTTTTAAGTTTGGAGGTGCCAGCATCAATTCAATAGAAAGAATTAAAAATGTTGCCGGCATTATTGAATCATTTAAAGGAGAAAAATTACTGATCATTATCTCTGCCATGGGCAAAACCACCAATGCGCTGGAAAAGGTGGCCGAGGCATTTTACAATGAAAGAAAAGATGATGCCCTGAAATTATTTGAGCAGGTTAAGGATTCGCATTTAAATATGCTTAAATACCTCATTACAGTAAACTGGCAACAGGCTGAAAACCAGTTTAAGGATTTTTTTACAGAAGTGGAATGGCTGCTGCACGACAAGCCGGTAAGGGAATATGATTATTATTACGACCAGATTGTTTGTTGTGGTGAATTATTAAGCACATCGCTGGTAAGCATTTACCTGAACGAAGCAGGCATTAAAAACAAATGGGTTGATGTAAGGGACATTGTGCGTACCGATGATAACTTCAGGGATGCTTATATTGACTGGAATTATACCAGGCAAAAAGTAAAGGCAGATATAGAACCATTATTTACAGATGCTGACATAGTAATCACACAGGGCTTTATTGGTGCAACAGATGAAAACGAAAGTACTACACTGGGCAGGGAAGGAAGTGATTTCAGTGCTGCCATTTTTGCAAATATTTTAGACGCCGAAAGCCAGACCATCTGGAAAGATGTAGAAGGTGTGATGAATGCCGATCCGAAGGAATTTCCTGAAGCAGAGATCATAGATGAACTCAGTTACCGGGAAGTGGTGGAGATGGCATATTATGGCGCACAGGTGATACATCCCAAAACAATCAAGCCCCTGGAGAATAAAAACATCCCTTTGCATGTACGTTGCTTTCTGAAACCCGCATTAAAAGGTACCATCATCAGCCATAAACCTGCTCATAACCTTCCGCCTGTAATTGTCTTAAAAAAGAACCAGGTGCTGATGGAGTTGAGTTCTAAAGATTTTTCTTTTGTGGAAGAAAAACCGCTGGGCATGCTGCATGAAATGTTTGCAACAATAAAAATACGACCAAACCTGTCGCAGAACGGTGCCATCAGTTTGTTATGTTGCCTGGATGATAAGACAGAAAAAATTGAGAAACTGGCATTGGCAGCTTCGGAGATATTTGATGTGCAGCTGGAAAAGAATCTTACATTGCTTACTATCCGCCACTATACCGGTGATAAAATAAATGAATTAACAAAGGGAAAGACTATTGTACTGGAACAAAAAACTACAGAAACCATCCAGGTTTTGATGCGTTAATTTATTACATACTCACCCGACCTGTTGACCAGGATAACCGGTAATTGTTTGCGTTCTTCAAAATAATCAAAGGCTTCTTTTAGCTTGATGGCAAATTTCTGAACTGTTTGATTGCCGATGGTTGATTCAGCAAGATAATCGCTGGATTTTTTTACATTATACTTAACCGGAAAAACATGCACCGGAATAAAATCCTGACCATTGGTTTTAACATGCGATGCGATGATATATAACTCTTCAATTGGCGCATCGCTGATAGCAATACAACCCGTAGAAACACAGTTGCCATGTATATAAATTGCACTACCGGGGCGTAATGAATCACTCAGTATCCTGTCGGAGGCATTTGGATAATTAAGCCCCAGTGATAAATGATACTTACTGTTTGGATTAAATTCATTGATATAATAGAATCCTTCAGGTACCTGGTAATCTCCTTCCATCCGCTTTGGTCCTGTTGTCCCACTTTGCATACAGACTTTGTATGTTTTAAAAAGCTTGTACCCATCCTTATTGTCGTTCTTTACCCACAATTCAAGTTGGCGATCGTATTTAAATGAACGGATATAGAGCGACTGTGGAGGCCAGACAAGATTTTTCTCCTGAAACTGCTTCTTCAGTGAATCTTCCAGTCTGCCAAATACATCATTTGTTTTGCCATAAGATTTCTGATTATCTACAAACGAGGTTTGAGAAAATAATAAGGAGCTTGCTAAAATTGCAAACACTGTGGTTAAACCAAACTTAGAAAGTAAGCACTTCATCAACAACGATCGGGGGTTACATTAATGATGGGTAAATTTAAAGATTTTATTCAATAAATTCAGCTACCGCTATCAAGTATTTATCAATAACCTGTGTTAATTCTTTATAAATCAGTAATTAACGCCCTTTAAATTATTTAAAATAATTATAGATTTCCCCTTGCATCCTGTTCTCTCTCCAATGCTTCAAACAGGGCTTTAAAGTTTCCTTTTCCAAAACTTTGAGCTCCTTTACGCTGAATAATCTCAAAAAATAAGGTTGGGCGGTCTTCCAATGGCTTGCTGAATATTTGCAACAAATAACCTTCTTCATCCCTGTCAATCAGGATACCCAGTTTCTGCAGCGGCTCCAGGTCTTCATCAATTTTGCCTACCCGGTCTAATACTGTTGCATAATAACTTTCAGGAATGTTTAAAAACTCAATACCTCTTTTTTGTAACTCAGTAACTGTTTTAACAATATCGGCAGTTGCAATGGCCACGTGCTGTACGCCCTCGCCATTATAAAAATCGAGGTATTCTTCCACCTGGCTCTTTTTCTTTCCTTCAGCAGGTTCATTTATCGGGAATTTTACAAACCCGTTTCCGTTACTCATTACCTTACTCATTAAGGCGGAATATTCTGTAGAAATATCCTTATCATCGAAACTTAAAATATTTCTGAAGCCCATAACATCTTCATAAAATTTCACCCAGGGATTCATCTGGTTCCACCCAACATTACCCACACAATGATCCACGTAAAGCAAGCCAGTGTCTGTGGGATTATAGTTCGATTTCCATTCCCGGAAACCCGGCATGAAAACACCTTTGTAATTCTTTCTTTCAACAAAAAGATGAACCGTTTCGCCGTATGTATGAATCCCACTTAGTACTACTTCGCCATCATCATCTTTTAAAACAGTTGTTTCCATGTATGGCTTGCCGCCACGTTTGGTGGTTTCTTCAAAAGCACTGGCTGCGTCATTTACTTTAAGTGCCAATACTTTTACTGCATCACCATGTTTGTAAATATGATCAGCAATCGGGTTATCGCTACGCAAGGGTGTTGTTAAAACAAAAGTCAGTTTATTTTGACGGATCACATAACTTACTTTATCCATCACTCCTGTTTCGGGGCCGGCATAAGCCAGCGACTGAAAACCAAAAGCTGTTTTATAAAAATGAGCGGCCTGCTTGGCATTACCTACATAAAATTCTACATAGTCGGTGCCATGTAATGGAAGAAAATCTGTTATGCTTTTATTTGTTATTGAAGGAGCTGTTGTTTGCATTGTAATTATTTTGAAATGAAAAAAATTGCCCGCTGAAACCGCGGAGTCCGCAGATATTTTTCAGCGCCATCTGCGCTTTCTGCAGGAAAAACTAATTTACAACCGAATCCATAGCAAGGGCAAACATCAACAGGGAGTAGCTGTTGCGCTTGTCATTAAAGATTTTATGTGGATAATCGGGAATCATTGCTGCCAAAGGTACAAAAATCCTGAGCTAGTTCAAGGTTCAGATTCTATATTTGCCAAATGAATAGAATAGGCATATTAGGAGGGGGCCAGCTTGGCCGCATGTTATTACAGGCTGCAGCCAACTACCCGGTTGAAACATATGTACTGGAAAATGATGAACACTGCCCGGCTGCTCATCTATGTCACCAGTTTTCAAAAGGCAATATTGCTGACTACGATGATGTATATAATTTTGGGAAGGGCCTTGACGCTTTAACCATTGAAATTGAAGCTGTGAATGTGGAAGCACTGGAAAAACTGGAAAGTGAAGGGGTAAGGATTTATCCAAAACCTTCTACGTTAAAAATTATCAAAGATAAAATTCTGCAAAAGCAGTTTTATAAAGACAATGAAATTCCGACCAGCGAATTTGTGATCACGCAAAGCAAATCGGAATTAAATCAGCATATCAATTTTTTACCTGCAGTACATAAGATTGGTATGGGCGGTTATGACGGGCGTGGTGTTGAGCTCATGAAAACAAAAGATGACTTTGAAAAAGGATTTGACGCACCGGCTGTTCTGGAAAAATTAGTTTCTATTAAAAAAGAAATAGCAGTGATCATTGCCGTTGATGATAAAGGAAACAATGCTTTATACCCTTCTGTAGATATGGTTTTTGACAACCGCCTGAATTTACTCGAATACCAGATAAGTCCGGCAGACCTGCCCGAAAAAATATTGTGGAAAGTAGAAGCTGTGGCACTAAAAGTTGTAAAAGATTTAAAAAGCCCCGGCATTTTTGCAGTTGAACTTTTTGTAGATATTGATGACAATGTTTTTGTAAATGAAACTGCCCCTCGTGTTCATAACAGCGGCCATCATACCATTGAAGCCAATTTCAGTTCGCAGTTCGATATGCTCTGGCGGCTTATGCTGGGTTATCCCCTGGGAAGTACTGAGCATATTTTACCGGCGGCCATTGTAAATCTTTTAGGTGAAGCAAACCATAAAGGCGATGCTGTTTATGAAGGACTGAAAGAAATACTGGAGATAGAAAACGTGTTCGTTCATATCTATGGCAAAAAAGAAACCAAGCCCGGCCGTAAGATGGGGCATATCACCATCCTCAGCAAAGAAAAACAGGAACTGATACACCAGGCCAACCGAATAAAACAAACTGTTAAAGTATTGGCAAAGAGCAACTAACAGTTTATCCTGCTTATTCTCCATTGATAATTTTTTTGGCCGCTTTTCAGTTTTATTGGTGAACTTAGCGGCAATACTAATGTTTCAACTTCAACTAAATCTGATACAAGTGTTTGGTAAAAATTTAAAGACGGCAATTTCGCTTTTCGGCATATCAATCCTGATGGTTTCGTGCAAGTCATCAGCCAAGGATGAAAAGAAACCTGGTAGTCCCGGGGGCAACAGGCCACCTGCCAAAGTGGATGCGTTCGTTGTTACACCCAAAATTTTGTCGCAGGATATTGAAATGCCCGGCAGCCTTATACCGGCTGAAGAAACCGAATTGCATCCCGAAGTTTCGGGCCGGGTGACCGGTATTTATTTTAATGAAGGCAGCAATGTATCGCAGGGCAGTGTATTGGTTAAATTATATGATGGCGACCTGCAGGCTCAACTCAGCAAATTAAGGGTTCAACTTAAAGTTGCTGAAGAAACCATGGCGAGATATGAAGCGCTGTTAAAAATAAATGGTGTAAGTCAGCAGGAATATGAAACCTATAAACTGTCGGTAAATAATATACAGGCCGATATGAGTATTGTGCAAACCAGCATTGCCCGAACTCAATTAAGGGCACCGTTCAGCGGAAGACTTGGTTTACGCAATATCAGTATCGGCGCTTACATTACGCCGGCAACAACCATCAGCACATTACGAAAAATAAACCAACTCAAGCTTGAGTTTTCGGTACCGGAAAAATATGGCAGCACCATGAAACCCGGAAATAAAGTAGAGTTCACGTTGGAGAATAATGAAAAGGTATATACAGCAAAAATCATCGCATCAGAAAATAATATTGCCGAAGACAGCCGCAGCCTTAAACTACGAGCCATGGTTGATAAACCCGATGCTCAATTAATTGCCGGTTCATTTACCAAGGTTAAAATTGAACTGGGGCAAAATGATGCAGCGTTGATGATTCCTTCACAGGCTGTTATTCCAAAATCAAGAAACAAAGAAGTAATAGTTTATCGTGGCGGAACGGCTTCTATGCAAATCGTTACAACCGGCATTCGGGATTCGGCCCTGGTTGAAATAACAAGTGGCCTTAAAGCAGGTGATACCATTTTAATAACCGGACTATTAACCACTAAACCGGGCTCAAAAGTAATCATCAATAAAGTTAACAACCCATAAAACGCTAGTAAGTGAATATATCTGAGATTAGTTTACGGCGGCCGGTAATGGCGATAGTGCTCAGCATTATCATTATGCTGTTTGGTTTTATTGGTTTTAAATTTTTGGGTGTACGTGATTATCCGGCCATTGATCCACCAAACATCAGCGTTCGTACTTCGTATCCCGGCGCCAATTCAGATATTATTGAATCACAAATAACCGAGCCGCTGGAGAAAGCGGTAAACGGTATTTCTGGCGTAAAAAATATCACTTCTTCCAGCAGTCAGGGCAGCAGCAGTATAAATGTTGAGTTTGATTTGGGCGAAGACCTGGAAGCAGCGGCCAATGATGTACGTGATAAGGTATCGCAGGCCATCAGGCAGCTCCCATCCGATCTGGATGCACCGCCGGTAGTTTCCAAGGCCGATGCCAGCTCCGATCCCATTATCGCCTTTACTATACAAAGCAATACTCGTAACCCATTGGAGATGACCGAATACGCCAATAACAATCTGCTTGAAAAATTGCAGACCATTCCCGGCGTAAGTGGTGTTGGTATATGGGGTGAAAAAAGATACGCTATGCGTATCTGGTTCAACACTACCAAAATGAGTGCCTATGCACTTACTTTCAATGATATTCAATCTGCCTTAGTCAGAGAAAATGTGGAATTGCCTTCGGGAAAAATTGCCGGTAATGCCACCGAACTTACTGTTCGTACTTATGGAAAAATTAATACAGAAGATGAATTTAAAAACGTAATTGTAAAAAATGTTAACGGTTTCGATATAAAAGTAAAAGATATTGCTGATGTTGTGCTGGGACCCGAAAATGAAGAGTCGGCTTTAAAGGAAAGCAGTGTACCTATGATTGCCATGTACATTGTGCCGCAACCTGGCTCAAATTATATTTCCATCTCCGACGAGTTTTACAAACGCTTTGAGCAGATAAAGAAAGAATTGCCTGAGGATGTTCATTTACAGATTGCCCTGGACCAGACCAGGTTCATCAGAAAGTCTATTTCGGAAGTTAAAGAAACCCTGATAATAGCGCTGGTCCTGGTTATACTGGTAATCTACCTTTTCTTTCGTGACTGGCTTATCGCCTTTCGTCCGCTGATAGATATACCGGTTTCTCTTATTGGCGCTTTCTTCATCATGTATCTTTTTGGGTTTACCATAAATGTGCTAACACTACTAGCCATAGTATTGGCAACCGGACTGGTGGTTGATGATGGAATTGTTGTTACCGAAAACATCTATAAAAAGATGGAAGCCGGCATGAACAAATGGAAAGCTGCCAGGGAAGGTTCCAAGGAAATTTACTTTGCGGTTATCTCCACTTCTATCACATTGGCCATTGTGTTTCTTCCTGTAATATTTTTGGAAGGATTTGTAGGACGTCTGTTCCGTGAATTTGGAATTGTACTGGCAGGGGCGGTATTAATTTCAGCATTGGTTTCTTTAACCTTAACACCGGTTTTAAATGTTAAGATGACTAAGAAGAAACCGAAACATTCACGTTTTTACGAAAAGACCGAACCGTTTTTCAGGGGTATGGAAAATGGTTACAGAAACCTGCTGAAACGATTTATGAGAGTTAGAGCAGCGGCGATTATTATAATCCTCGTTTGCTTTGCGCTAATTTATTTAATTGGAACTACCATCCAAAGCGAACTGGCACCAATGGAAGACCGAAGCCAGTTTCGTTTAGCAGTATCAGCTCCGGAAGGAACTGCCTACGATTACATGGATAACTACATGAGTAAAATCGGTAAACTTATTCTGGATTCGGTACCGGAAAAAAATGTGCTTATCTCTGTAACGGCGCCGGGCTTTACCGGTGGCGGGTCGGTAAATTCAGGATTCTTCAGGGTTACATTGGTTGAACCATCCGACAGAAAAAGAAGCCAGCAGGAGATTGTGGATATGATGAATAAGAACCTGGGCAAACTCAATGAGGGTCGGGCTTTCACCATTCAGGAACAAACCATTGCAGTAAACCGCCGTGGTGGTCAGCCGGTGCAATTTGTGTTGCAACATGTAAATTTCGAAAAATTAAAAGAAGTTATTCCGCAGTTTTTAGAAGAAGTAAATAACAGTTCGGTACTGCAAGGAGCCGATGTGGATCTTAAATTCAACAAACCCGAACTCAGGATTATTATTGATCGTTTAAAAGCAAGTGATTTAGGTGTTAGTGTACAAAATATTTCGGAAGCCATGCAACTGGCATTAAGTAACCGCACCATGGGCTTTTTTACCAAGGACGGAAAACAATATGTGGTGATGGGCCAGGTAAGCCGTGATGACCGTGATGACCCATCGGATCTAAAATCAATTTACGTTCGCAGCAGTACCGGACAGCAAATTTCACTTGATAACTTAGTAAGTTTTGAAGAAAACAACAGTCCGCCTACTATTTACCATTTTAACCGGTACAAATCGGCGACCATTTCATCAGGCCTCGCCGAAGGCAAAACCGTTGGCGATGGAATAAAAGAAATGGAAAGGATTTCAAAAAAATTACTGAACGATACTTTCAGCACAGCACTCAGCGGCTCATCACGTGATTATGCCGAGAGCGGCAGTAATACTCTCTTTGCTTTTATACTTGCATTGATATTGATCTTTCTGGTGCTGGCAGCGCAGTTCGAAAGTTTTATAGATCCGCTCATCATCATTTTAACGGTACCACTTGGTATTGCCGGTGCATTATTGTCGTTAAAATTATTTGGTCAAACTTTAAATATTTTTTCGCAGATAGGTATGATTATGCTGATTGGTTTAGTAACCAAAAATGGTATTTTGATTGTGGAGTTTGCTAATAAAAAACAATTGACAGGTTTAAAGAAAATACCGGCTGTGATGGATGCAGCAGTTGCCCGTTTTCGCCCTATTTTGATGACCAGTCTTACGATGGCCCTGGGCGCATTGCCATTAGCTTTGTCCTTAGGTGATGCTTCTACCAGCCGAATTCCGCTGGGTATTGTTGTGGTAGGCGGAGTAATGTTTTCCTTAATACTAACGCTGTTTGTTATACCTGCCATGTATTCGTTTATGAGCAGTAAGAAAAAGAAAAACGAACTGGAAGAGCTGGATGAAGCTGCCGCTGCTGAGGTTCATTAAAAAAAACTGAATGAAGAATTGTTATAAAATATTTAGTCTGCTGTTTATTGCTTTGATTTTTACACTACCGCTGTTTGCCCAAAACAAATTAACAGTTGAACAGGCCATTACCGCCACCATCGAAAATAATTACGATATACAATTGCTGCGCAACGATTCCAGTTCCTATGCATTAGACAATTCCTATGCCCGTGCTGCTTTCCTGCCCAGGATAAATGCCACATCAGGTTTAACCTTCAATAACAATAACCAGAAACAAAAATTCACCGACGGAACAAAACGGGAAAGCAACGGCATCCGCTCAAATAATATTTCCGGATCGGTACAATTAAACTGGACATTGTTTGACGGATTTAAAATGTTTGCCACCCGTGATAAGCTGGCACAGTTTATACAATTAGGCGAACTGAATATAAAGAACCAGGTAGTAAATTCAGTTGCAGAAGTGATCAACAATTATTACAATATTGTACGGCAAAAGCAACAGCTAAAGGCCATTGAAGAGCAGATGAGCATTAACGAGGAACGTGTTAAAGTAGCAGAAAAAAAACTAAGTGTTGGGTTGGGTGCCAAACCCGAACTGCTGCAGGGTAAAGTTGATCTGAATGCGCAAATAGCTGCACGCCTTAAACAACAAACTGTAATCGATCAGTTAAAAGAGCAACTCAACCAGTTGATGAATGTAGAGCTGTCTACCCGTTATGAAGTTGCAGATACTATTCTTTTTTCTGGTGACATTATCCTGGGCGATATCATGGGAGCTGTTGAAACCAGTAATCCACAACTGCTGCTCACCAAAAAAAATATTGACATAGGCAAACTCACTTTAAAAGAAAGAAAAGCTGAACGTTACCCGGTTGTTTCCTTTAGCTCAGCATACAATTATTCCAAAACAGATAACAAGACCGTGGTGAATCCTTTTACGCCATTATTCAGCCGCAATAATGGTTTCAATTACGGCATCGGCATAAACATCCCTATTTTTAATGGCTTTAATGCCAAACGGCAGATACAACAGGCCCAGCTAGATGTAGATTATCTCAACATCTCCTACCAGAATCAAAAATCAAAAATTGACCTGGGCATTACCAGCGCCTTTAAAGATTACGAGCTACAGAAAAAAACACTGGCGCTTGAGGAAGAAAATATCATACTTGCTAAAGAGAATGTTTATATCTCATTGGAAAGATTAAGGCTGGGTATATCTACTTATTTAGAATTAAGGGAAACACAAAAAAGTTTAGAACTGGCCTACGACAGGCTGATTGCTGCAAGATATAATACCAAGCTGGCAGAAACAGAATTGCTGCGTTTGAAGGGTGATCTGGTTAAATAAATTTTCACGCTAAGGCACTAAGTTAAAATACATAAGCCGCATCAAAAGATGCTTTGTGGCCTGGCGTAAACTTTGCGGCTTGGCGTGAAACAATTAACTTGCAAAAAAACAAAATAAACATGGGACCTTTAGTAGGAATAGTAATGGGCAGCGAAAGCGATCTTGACGTAATGAAAGGCGCAGCCGAAATGCTTCGCCAGTTTGAAGTGGAGCCTGAACTGACTATTGTATCGGCACACCGTACACCCGAGCGCCTGCGTGACTATGCCCGCAAAGCAAAAGAGCGTGGTGTTAAAGTTATTATTGCCGGGGCAGGGGGTGCAGCACATTTGCCCGGTATGATTGCCGCACAAACCATATTGCCTGTTATTGGCGTTCCGGTAAAATCAAGCAACAGCATTGATGGCTGGGACAGTGTACTTTCTATTTTACAAATGCCTTACGGTGTTCCTGTAGCAACTGTTGCACTCAATGGCGCTAAAAATGCCGGCATATTAGCCGCACAAATTTTAGCCCTGCACGATACTTCCATTGCCGGCAAACTGGAAGCCTTTAAAGAATACCAGGATGACATTGTAATGGAAAGTGTAAAGAATGTGAAAGGGCTTGGATTCAGGAATGAGTTTGATTGATAAACAAAGCAGCTTTTCAGAAAGGAAGCCATTCCTGTATCCAGATCTGCTTTTTAATAAGCCCTTTTTTAACCTGTTCATAGCTTATTCGTTTTGATGTACCCCTGAGCCGAAAATACAATCTGCCCTGATGCACCTCTATATACATCTTAACTTTTTCAGGAAATTGCCAGGCATTTTTAAAATCTTCCAGCCCTATATTCAATTGCGGGTTCCAGTATTTTAGTATTATCATTTGTATTAATTTGCATTGAAAATTAATACATTTCTATACAAAAAGCTGCGTATATTACAGTGTTAGTGGCAATTGTAAACGACATCTCGATGACTAGGGAAAATTTTATAGACTTCATTGAAAATTTAAGGGCTGACTTTCTTGCTGATCCGGAAAAATGGACTAATAAAACTGTTGGCGATTATCTCGAAGCAATCGGAAGATATGCCGAAGACATTCAAGGTTATTATAACAACACTGGACAATCCGTTAATGCTGACAATCCTGACTGGAAAACCTTTTCGGACATTTTAAAAGGAGCGACTATTTATGAGTAAGCTAAAATTTGTAAGGATAATTCTTACTGGGACACTTCTTTCCATTTTAGTTTTTCTATCTATTTCATTTATAACAGTTTTGACACAAATAAATCCTCTTCATTATTACGGAAAGCATGAGCCATATAAACTTGACATTGGTTTTCCTTTTACATATTACGGACAGTTTTGGTTAAGTGGCAGCACTATACCAAACTCTGGTTGGACAATTAATTACTTGTTTTATGACTGCTTCTTGACCTGGACAATTGTAACTGGTATTTATTATCTAATACAGCGTTCAAAAAACAACAGCCACTAACATCGGGTTTTGTGCAAGGCTGGCAGGACGTTGTCCTGCCACAGCGGCAGTAACTTTGCTGTGCATTTGTTCGGGGCTCGACAAGCAATCCTGGGCTTTTATTTGTTACCTTCAACTTTTGTAATTTTATTGGGCAGCGGTTCCGGGGCTGATTGCTATGGAAAATCCAAATCTTTTTTCATGATTTATTTGTGTGGTTTTAAACATTGTTTGCTGAATAATTCACATACGGTTGCTGGTTTTGCACAACAGCCGCTGCTCTTAAGAT
>Ga0138256_10000574_pt1 | contig 40385 bp, 35 predicted proteins | sample KNB2016incub_MG_FD_105486 | JGI IMG/M metagenome (GOLD analysis project Ga0138256, IMG submission 105486) | Active sludge microbial communities from wastewater in Klosterneuburg, Austria - KNB2014incub_MG | ecosystem: Engineered > WWTP > Activated sludge > Unclassified | place: Austria... | reverse complement strand
GCTGCGAGCCGACAGACCACTGGTAAGCCGTGTGCGGGAAATCCGCATGCACGGTTTGAACGGGGGCGTTGGCTCTGAACCCGGCCTTCGGGCCGCTTAGGAACCAACGTCTACCAATGAACCTGGCCCTGTGGCTGTATCGCAATGCGCTGGCACAGGGCTCGCGGCCCGCAGTCGCACTCGGCTGCGAAACGGTGTATGACTACGCCGCCTTTGCGCATGCCGCCTGCGGCTTCGCAGACTGGGCGCGGCAGCAGGGGCTGCAGGCTGGCGACCGCGTCGGCCTGTTCATGGACAACCGCCCCGACTATCTGGTGGCCTGGTGGGGGCTGTGGTGGATGGGTGTGGTGGCTGTGCCGATGAATGCCCGTCTGCATGGCCGCGAGGCCGGCTGGATCCTGGCGCAGTGCGGCGCCAAGGCCTGCCTGGTCGACGAGCGTCATGCCGCCGAGCTGCAGCCGCATCGGGGCGACGATGTCCGTCTGTGGTGCCAGCCCGTGACGCCGATCACCGGCGCGCTGCAATCGCCGGTCGAATGCCACGAGGACGACCCCGCGTGGTTGTTCTACACCAGCGGCACCACCGGCCGCCCCAAGGGCGTGACGCTGACGCATCGCAACCTGCGCTGGGCCGCCATGGCCTACGTGGCCACGGTGCAGCCGGTGACGGCGGGCGACAGCTGCCTGCACCCGGCACCGCTGTCGCATGGCAGCGGCATGTACCACCTGGCCTACGTGATGAACGCAGGCGTCAACGTCATTCCCGCATCGGGCGGTCTGGACGCGACCGAGTTCTTCTCGCTGGCCGCGCATTGGCGCAACGCCTCGTGTTTTGCCGCACCCACCATCGTGCGCCGGCTGGCCGAGCATGTGCGTGTCAGCGGTGTTGCCGTCGATGGCCTGGCCACCATCGTCTACGGCGGGGCGCCGATGTACCTGGCCGACCTGGAGGCAGCACGCGAAGCGCTGGGCCCGCACCTGGCGCAGATCTACGGCCAGGGCGAAAGTCCGATGACCATCACCGTGCTGCCGAAATCGGTGATCGAAGACCGCGGCCATCCTCGCTGGCGCGAACGCATGGCGTCGGTGGGGCTGCCGCAGCCGATGGTCGAAGTCACGATCCGGGGTACCGATGGCGGCGTGCTGACCCCGGGCCTGATCGGCGAAGTCTGCGTGCGCGGCGACGTGGTGATGACTGGGTATTGGCAGAACCCCGAAGCCACGGCATCGGCCTTGCGCGACGGCTGGTTGTGGACGGGCGACATCGGCCGCCTGGACGAAGAGGGCTTTCTCACGCTGCTCGATCGCAGCAAGGACCTGGTGATCAGCGGCGGCAACAACGTCTATCCGCGTGAGGTCGAAGAGGTGCTGCTGATGCATCCGGCCGTGGCCGAAGTCAGCGTCATCGGCCGGCCCGACCCCGAATGGGGCGAAACCGTGGTGGCCTACGTGGTGACCACTGCGGCCGTGGCCAGTGCCGAGCTCGATGCCCACTGCCTGGATCACATCGCGCGTTACAAGCGGCCCAAGGCCTATCGTTTTGTCCAGGATCTACCGAAGAACAACTATGGCAAGGTGTTGAAGACCGAACTGCGCGAGCAGGAAGCCTTGCGTCCGCCCGAGGGTCAGGGCGATGTGCGTTGAACGTTCAGGTGCCGCTCAGGCCCAGCCCGCAGCGCAGGCGCCGAGCCGACTCGCGCACGGCATGATGTGGCGACGCATCCGCCCGGTCCAGGCAGGCCAGCGCATACGCCGGATCGTTCTGCAGGCGTTCGACATGCACGCGCAGGCCCTCGCTGGCCATCAGCCACTTGAAATCGATGATGTCGACCAAGTCCATCGGCGGGCGTTCGATCGGTACGGTTGCGTTCAATGCGGGCCTGTTTTCGGAGTCCACACCAACCTTAACGGCCGAACGGGTGCCCGGGCTGACAAGACATTCGAGGAATCACTCCAATCGTGCCGGTGTCGCGCTCGCGCCGCACTGCCGCGTCAGCCGATTTGTCCATGCCCAACACCACACCACCGCCGCCCCTGACCGCCTGGTGCGACCTTCCCGCCCAGATGGCTGCGGCGGGCTTTGCCGTGCTCGATGCCGACGCCACTTGCCGCATGGCCGGCTGGACCGAGCTGCCTGTCGCTTGGTATGCGTTTTGGCGCGACCTGCCACCCGACCGCTACTTGCGTGATGGTGGCCGCTACCGGCGTCGGCGCCATGGCTGTTTCACCATCGATGGTGCGCAGCTGCGCTTGATGCCGCACCGGGCCCATTGGCAGCCGGTCGAATACAACGCGCTGCATGGGGGCATCGAGCGCTGGTTCGAACCCTTGCCGGATGCGTTGACCGCTGATCCGCATTGGGCGCAGCTGCTGCTGGGCCTGGCCGCCCTGGCCAGCGCATGCCATGGTGCTGCGCGCTGGTACGCCGAAGCGCATGTCTTTCGCATCGACACCACCGACGGCATCGGTCGCCCCACACCCGAAGGTGCGCATCGCGACGGAGTCGATCTGGTCGCGGTGTTCCTGGTTTCGCGCCAGGGTATCAAGGGTGGTGAAACGCGCGTGTTCGACGCTCGCGGCCCGCAAGGCCTGCGCTTCACGCTGACCCAGCCCTGGAGCGTGCTGCTGCTCGACGACGCACGCGTGATCCACGAAAGCACGCCGATCCAGCCGCTGCACGGCGCCGAGCCCGCGCACCGCGACACCCTGGTCGTCACCCTCAGGCGCGATGGCTTCCAGGGCCCGCAGGCTATGCTCGACCCATGACGCCAAACCTTGCCATCGGTTTTGCCGACGTTGCCGCCGCCGCCGGTCGGCTGCGCGGCGTGGTTCACCGCACGCCGGCGAGAACGTCGCGCACGGTGGACGAACGCACCGGCGCGCAGGTGTACTTCAAGTGCGAGAACTTCCAGCGCATGGGCGCGTTCAAGTTCCGTGGTGCCTACAACGCACTGGCGCGGTTCAGCCCGCCGCAGCGCGAAGCCGGCGTGATCGCCTTCTCATCGGGCAATCACGCGCAGGCCATCGCTCTGTCGGCCCGGTTGCTGGGCATGCCGGCGGTGATCGTGATGCCGCAGGACGCTCCGCCCTCCAAGCTGGCCGCCACGCGCGGCTACCTGCAGGGCAGGTCTGGCAGCGAGATCGTGCTGTACGACCGCTACACGCAGGACCGCGAGGCGATCGGCCGACGCATCGCGGCTGAACGCGGCATGACGCTGATTCCACCCTTCGATCACGCCGACGTGATGGCGGGGCAGGGCACGGCTGCGCTCGAACTGATCGAGGACGTGGGCCCGCTGGACGCGCTGCTGGTCTGCGTCGGCGGCGGCGGGCTGATCTCGGGCAGTGCCGTCGCGGCGCATGGGCGCTCGCCGGGCGTGCGCGTGTGGGGCGTCGAACCCGAAGCCGGCAACGACGTGCAGCAAAGCCTGGCGCGCGGCGAGATCGTGCACATCGACACGCCACGCACGATCGCCGATGGCGCGCAGACGCAGGCCTGCGGCGCGCTGACCTTTGCCGTGATGCAGGCCTTGGTCAGCGGTGTGCTCACGGTCAGCGACGCGCAGCTGATCGAGACCATGCGTTTCTTTGGCGAGCGCATGAAGATGGTGGTCGAGCCCACCGGCTGCCTGGCCGCAGCGGCGCTGCTGGAAGGTGCGATCGACCTGCGCGGCCAGCGTGTGGGCGTGCTGCTCAGTGGTGGCAATGTCGACCTGGCCCAATACGCCCGCTGGCTGCAGGGCTGACGCACAGACCGAAAGAACTATCCCATGGCAGACGACAGTAGCAAGACCACCACCGGCACGGCGGCTGCACCCGGCGCGCCTGCCGACAGCGACAAGAAGCTGCAGCAGGTGGTGGACCGGCTGCTGGCGCGGGCACCCGCCATCAGCGAAGGCACGGTGCACCCGAAAGGCCGGCCCGGGCCGCTGCGCTACGAAGCTCGTGTCGAGTTTCTGCCCGTGACGGCGCAGGGCTTCGAAGGCGCCAGCGGTGACGCGCAAGCGGCGGTGATGGTCACCAGCTACCGGCGCCAGGGCAGCCGTTCGCCCGACCGGCCGGTGTGTTTTGCCTTCAACGGCGGGCCGGGTTCGGCGTCGATCTGGCTGCACCTGGGCGCGCTGGGCCCCAAGCGCGTGGTCGTTCCCGACGACGGTTCGGCCGCCCGGGCGCCGTTCCAGGTGGTCGACAACCCGCTCACCTGGTTCGACCATTTCGATCTCGTCTTCATTGATCCGCCGCACACCGGCTGGTCGGTCTGCGCCAGCGAGGCCGCGCGCAAGCGCATGCTTGGTGTCGATGGTGACGTCGAAGCCTTGGGCGAGGTGATGCGCACCTGGTTGACACGCCACCAGCGCTGGGGATCGCCCGTCTACTTGGCCGGCGAAAGCTACGGCACGACACGTGGTGCCGCGCTGGCCGATGCACTGCAGTCGGCCGGCCTGGCGCTGTCGGGGCTGGTGCTGATCAGCTGCGCGATGGACCTGCAGACCCTGATCTTCGACCCGGCCAACGAGTTGCCGTTTGCGTTGTTCCTGCCCGCACTGGCCAACGTGTCGCAGTACCACGGCCTTCTGAAGGGCCCGCTGGCTGAATCACCCGCGGCCGCGCGCGCGGCGGCCGAGGCCTTCGTCGCCGACGATTACCTGGCCGCGCTGCATGCCGGCCAGCGGTTGGACCCGCGCCGCCGTGCCGCGGTAGCAAGTCGCATCGCCGAGCTGACCGGCCTGCCGCAGACCCTGGTCGAGGACCACAACCTGCGCATCGATGACCACAGCTATTTCGTCGAAGCGTTGCGTTCGCGCGGCCGCGTGGTCGGCCGGCTGGATGCCCGCGCGACGGCGCCGATGGGTGCCACGCGCAAACGCGACATGGTGTTCGACCCTGGCATCGAAGGCATCGCGCCGGCCTATACCGCGGCCGCCATGGGCTACTACGGGCAGACCCTCGGCCTGCCGATTGAGCAGCGCTACGAGGTGCTGAACCACGCCGCCCACAAAGCCTGGAACTGGAACCGTGGTGAAGCGCAGGGCAATGCCTATGCCTGCACGACGCCCGACCTGGCGCGCGCGATGCGACGCAACGATCATCTGCGCGTGTTCGTGGCCAGCGGGCGCTACGACCTGGGCACGCCCTACAGCGCCAGTGACTGGTCGCTGGCGCATCTGGACGTGCCTGCCGACGTGGCCGCACGCATCACGCACCACTACTACGACGCCGGCCACATGATGTACACGCGCAGCGAAGACCTGAGCAAGCTCAAGTCCGATCTGGCCACGTGGCTGCAATGATCACGCCATGCACATCGGAATCCTGACGGGCGGGGGTGACTGCCCGGGGCTGAACGCCGTCATTCGCGCAGTCACGCTGGCGCTGATCAACGAGGCCCAGGCACGCGTGACCGGCATCGAGCAGGGTTTTCTCGGCCTGCTGACGGGCAGGTCGCGCCCGCTCGACGCCCATGCCGTCGAAGGCCTGCTGGCGCAGGGCGGCACGGTACTGGGCACGCACAACCGTTGTGACCCGTTCCATTTCTTCGGTGCCCAGGGCGCCGACTGCTCGGCGCAGGCCATGGACTGCGTGCGCCGGCTGGGGCTGGACGCACTGGTGGCGATCGGCGGCGACGGCACGATGGCCATCGCGCACCGCTTCGAAGCTCTGGGTCTACCCGTGGTGGGCGTGCCCAAGACGATTGACAACGATCTCTTTCACACCGACCGCAGTTTCGGTTTCGACAGTGCGGTGGCGGTGGTGGCCGACGCGCTGGATCGGCTGGAGACCACGGCACGCAGCCATGGCCGCGTGATGATCGCCGAGACCATGGGCCGCTATGCCGGCTGGATTGCGCTGGAAGGCGGCATCGCCGGCGGCGCCGACGTGATCCTGCTGCCCGAGTTGCCGGTCGATGTCGACGCGGTGGCTGCGCATTGCCGCGCGCGCGAGATCGATCCAGGCTACACCTTGATCTGCATCGGTGAAGGTGCGCGGTTGCAGGACGGCGAACTGACGGTGCGCGAACGCATTGCCGACAGCCCTGACCCGCTGCGGCTGGGCGGTGTCGGGCATGCGCTGGAACGGGCGCTCAGCCAGCAGCTGGACAGCGAAGTGCGCACCACGCTGCTGGGCCATGTGCAGCGCGGCGGTTCACCCACGCCCTTCGACCGCGTGCTGGCCACGCGATTCGGCTACCACGCCGCCGAGCTGGTGCGACAGCAGCGCTTCGGGCGCATGGTCACGCTGCAGGGTGACACCGTCGGCAGCGTGGCCATCGCCGAGGTGGCCGGACGCAACCGCTGCGTGCCCACCGACCACCCGCTGCTGCGCACGGTGCGCGGCATTGGCGTGATGCTGGGATAGCGGGGCAGCAGGGCCGCGATCCGCGGTCAGGCGTCGCGAACGTCCGCCACCGGGTTGCTGCCGAAGTCGGCGCGGTCCAGGTAGGCCAGCAGTTTCGCGGCCGCCGCCTGCGGGCTGTCGAGCTGCCCGGCGCTGTGCAGACCGACGAAGCGCGCACGTTCCGCAAAGCGCTGCGGGTCGGCGCTGCGCAACTGCAACTGCATGTCGGTGTCGATCACGCCGGGGGCCAGCGAGACGATGCGTGCGCCGTGCGAGCGCCCGGCTTCTTCCAGCGCCACCGCGCGCGCCAGGTGGTCCAGCCCGGCCTTGGCGGCGCAATACGAGGCACTGCCGGCCATGGCGCGCCGGCCCAGGCCCGACGACACCAGCACCACCTTGCGCACGCTTTGCCAGTCGCCGGTGGCGTGCAGGAAGGCGGACGTCAACAGGGTCGGTGCTTCCAGGCCCACACGCAGCGCCTGCTGCAGATCGTCGGCTTCGAGATCGGCCAGTGGTGCCAGCTGCGAAACCACGCCCGCGTTGTTGATCAGGTTGGCGGCAGCGTAGGCCTGCGGGCCCTGCTCGGCCAGAAAGGCCGCCAGCCGAGCGGCCACCGGCCGCGCGTCGACCAGGTCGGTGGACCAGTGCTGCAGCTGGGGCGAAGCCAGGCCTTCGGGCGCGCGCCGCGCGATCGAGATGAGCTGGTGGCCGCGCGCGAGCAACTGTTCGGCCACCGCGCGGCCGAGCCCGCGCGATGCACCGGTGACGATGGACAGGGTAGGTTTCATGCTGCCGAGCATATCGAGCCGCGACTGGCATGATCCGGCCCGATGAAGATTCGCAGTCCCTTCGCCTGGGCCCTGGTCGCCAGCCTGCTGGTGCTGCTGGTTGCGCTGGCGCCCTTGCTGTGGCAGATGCTGAATCCCGGCGCAGCGCCCCGGGCCCGACCCGGTGACCTGCCTGCGCCCTGGGTCATCGAGCGCAGCAAGACCGGCGTTGTCAGTGCCTTCGGCCTGCAGGTGCCGGGCGCCACGCTGGCCGATGCCATGCAACGTTGGGGTGACGATCTGCAGCTGGCGGTGATCGAGTCGCGCGGGCTGGGCCCGGCGCTCGAGGCCTATGTCGAACGTTGGATCGGCGGCGGCATCGTCGGCAAGCTGGTGCTGGCCACCGATGTCGCACCCGAGATTCTGGCGCGCTGGCGCGAACGGTCCCCACGGCGCCAGGTGATCGATGCTCAGGCGCAGCGCTGGGCCCTGCACCGCGACGACCTCGCGTTGGCGCTGCGCATGCCGATCGTGGGCCTGAGTTTTCTGCCCGCCAGCCGGATCGACAAGGCGCTGTTGAGCGCACGCTTCGGCGCGCCGGCTGAAGACCGCCCCGGCGACGGTTCGGTGCACCACTGGCTGTACCCTGACCGCGGGCTGGCCATCGCGTGGGACGAATCCAGCGGCAAGGCCGTGATGCAGGTGGTGGCGATCGCCGATTTCGACCGCCGTCTGCGGGCGCCGCTGCTGGCGCCCGCGCGCTGATCGTCGGGCCCAGGGTCAGAACGGCGCCGCCGAACTCCAGCCTTGTGTCCTGCCGTGCAGCGGGTGGGGCAGCGACAGCTCGGTGGCGTGCAGCAGCAGGCGCGGCGCCATCGCAGCGGCCGGCGCGCCATACAGCGCGTCGCCGACGATCGGCCAGCCCATGGCAGCGGCGTGCACCCGCAGCTGGTGGGTGCGGCCGGTCAGCGGTTCGAACTCGACCCGCGTGCGACCGGCTGCCTCGCGCGCCAGAACGCGCCAGCGTGTCGACGACGGCTTGCCGACCTCGTGATTCACCTGCTGCCGCGGCCGGTTCGGCCAATCGGCGGCCAGCGGCAGATCGATCTGGCCCTGCTCATGGCCGGGATCGCCCATCACCAGCGCCACATAGCGCTTGTGCACGCTGCGCGCTTCAAACGCCATGCTGTAGGCGCGCTGTAGCGTGGGCCCGCGCGCAAAGAGCAGCAGTCCCGACGTTGCCATGTCCAGCCGGTGCACCACCAGCGCATCGGCAACATCGCGCTGAACCCTTTGCCAGGCGCAATCCTGCTTGTCGTCACCGCGCCCCGGCACCGACAGCAGGCCTGCGGGTTTGTTCACGACCACGCAACCGTCGTCCATGTGCAGGATCCAGTTCATCGCCGCTGCGTTATACTCGTCGGCTGACCCAGGCGCGTAGCTCAGCTGGTTAGAGCACCACCTTGACATGGTGGGGGTCGTTGGTTCGAGTCCAATCGCGCCTACCAAATTAGGAAAAGAAATCAAGCACTTGGCGGAAGCGCCCAGTGCTTTTTTTCTGCTTGCGCGCAGACCCGGCGCGTCGGGAGACCGCATGCCATGGGATGCGCAACTTGACGGTCAAAGCGACAGGTACGGGTATCAGGCAAGCGCGGCGGGCTGAGTCAGCCGAGCTGCGCCACTGCATGGCACGGCAGCCCGTGCGCCTTGCAAGCCAGGGTTCAGGCCAGAGCGTCGAGTGCGCGTCGGCATTCGTCAACCATCGCTGCCGCAGCCTGGGCGCCGAGCGACTGGTCGAGCATCGGATACATCATCTGCTCTTCCTTCATGTTGTGCAGTTGCAAGATCTCTTGCATCGCCTGCGCGGCACCCAGGTAGCCTGCGGCGTCCTTTGCCGTCGCGGCGTCGCGCATCTGCGCGAAAAGCGGCTGCATCTGCACATGTTCGCTGCGCATCGTCTCGGTGGGCCCGCCGCTCGACATCCCCGTGCTTTGCTCGAATGCCGGGAACAGCAGGTCTTCCTCAAGCTCGATGTGGCGCGCGATGTGCGCGAGGAATGCGCCCGCCTCACGTTGCAGTGCTGGCCAGTCCGCGCTGTGCGCGGCGTCAGCGGCGCGCTCAAGTGACGCGTCGCAAGCCGCGTGGTCCCTTGTCATGCAGTCGTTGATCGATTCCATCGCCATTCCTTTGGGCTGGGGCCGCCGGCGCCCTGCGCGCTGACCGGTCGTCTGGTCGTGTACGTTGCCTATGCGTGCACCTCAACCGGCTTTTTCACCACCTTGATCGACACCACCGGGCATTCGCCAGATTCTGCGTTGTCGCTGCCACAGGGCTCGAAGCGCTTGCGTGTGGCTGCCATTGCCGACCAGCGGCGCACCGTGGGTTCTGGTGCGCCCTCGTCTTGTTGACCCGCCGTGGGTGGGATCGGCTTGCCTTCGGCCAGCAGCTTCTCCACCCGGCGCAGCCCCATGAAGGCCGCACCGTAGGCCCCGTTCAACTGGCCCAGGCCATTCGGTGCGACGTGGAAGGTCTCACCCAGCGACTCTTCGAGCGCCTTGACCATCGCCTCGTTGCGCGTCATGCCACCCGTCAGCATGTAGCCGCTTTGCAGCCCGACCCGGCGCATCAGCTGGATGGCGCGGCCGCCGAGCGAGACCATTGCGCCCATCATGATGTCCTCGGCTGGAATGCCGTTGGACAGGTGGTTGATGACCTCCGATTCGGCAAACACCGCGCACACGCTGCTGATCGGCTTGGGCGCTGTCGAACGCATGGCGTACGGGCCGATGTCTTCGGTCGTCAGCCCGAGGTAGCGCGCGGTCTTCTCGAGGAAGGCGCCGGTACCGGCGGCACATTTGTCGTTCAGGCGGAAGGCCGTGACGCGGCCCTCGCCGTCGACCCGGATCGCCTTGATGTCCTGGCCACCGATGTCGAGGATGGTGCGCGTGTCGGGGAACAGATGCACTGCGGCCTGTGCATGCGCCGTCAGTTCGGTGATCTGCGCGTGGCGAAACGGCACCGTGTAGCGTCCGTAGCCGGTGGCCGCGACATAGCTCACGTCCTCGCGCGCCAGGCCGCTGTTCTTGAGCAGGTCTTCGAACACGCTTTCGGCGGCCACCGCCAGCTTGAATCCCGTGCGGCGCACCGCGGTGCCGACGACTTCGCGCTTCGAGTTCAGCGCGATCGCTTTCGTGTAGGTCGATCCGATGTCGATGCCAACCACATTCAGCATGTTGTTCTCCTAAGCGGCTTCGGCAGCGGTCTGTGCTGCCGGTTGAAACGCGTGTTCGTGCGCCATCAGCGCTGCGCCGAGCGCGCCGCAGAAATGCGCATCCGGACTGACGTTGATCTTCATCTTCACGGCCTTCTCGATCAGTTGCACCATCGCCACATTGCGGCTGACGCCGCCGGTGAAGGTGACCTCGTCGTGAATGCCGACGCGCCGCGCGAGCGCGACACAGCGGCTCGTGATCGCCTGGTGCACGCCCATCAGCACGTCTTCAGGCAGGATGCCCCGGGCCAGGTGACTGATGATTTCGGACTCGGCAAACACCGTGCAGGTGGTCGTGATGCGCACCGGGTTCTGCGACTTCAGGGCCAGCGGCCCCAGTTCACCGAGCGGCATTTCGAGCGCATACGACGCCGCGCCCAGAAAGCGGCCGGTGCCGGCGGCGCACTTGTCGTTCATGGTGAAGTCCGCCACCTGCCCGTCGGGCTTGACGGCGATCGCCTTCGTGTCCTGGCCGCCGATGTCGATCACGGTGCGGGTGTTCGGAAACAGCGCCACCGCGCCGCGCGCATGGCAGCTGATCTCGGTCACCTGCTCGTCGCCGAAGGTGACGTTGTAGCGGCCGTAGCCGGTGCCGGCGACGCGCACCACGTCGCCCCTTTCGATCCCCGCGTCGGCCAGCGCAGCCGTGAAGGCGTCTTCGGCAACTGTGACCATGCTGGTTTCCATGTCGAGCAGGGCGCGCCCGACAACCTTGCAGTTCTCGTCGATGATCACCGCCTTCGTCTGTGTCGACCCGACGTCGACGCCGCCAACGTACTTCATGCTTCGCTCCTGCTGGGTTGCGCAACGGGCTTGCCCGACTGCGGCGCCGAGCCGCCGCGCTGGTGCAGCGACTCGAAGAAGGCGTCGACCCGGTTCTTGATCTGCGCGTCCGACCAGTAGCGCGGGTCGATCAGGTCCGACTCGATGTACAGGCTCGGCATGTTGAGCCGCTTGTTCAGGTAGTTGCGCGTATCGGCCATGCCCGACGACACGAAGCGGCAGCTCTTGATGCCGTGGAAGACGATGCCGTCGACGTCGTAGTCCTTGATCTGCTGGGCCAGCCGCTCGTGCGCGAAGAACTGGTTGGACATGCCACGCTGCGCGGCGAGGGCGGTGACCTCGGCCAGGCTTTCCAGCGGCCGCGAGGTGTCGTAGGCCAGCTCGCCGGCGTCCATGCCGCCCGCCGCGAAGGTGAGGTAGTCGGAGTAGGCGAAGACGCCGCCCCAGCTCTCGAAGAGTTCGATCAGACGGCGCATCGAGACGTAGCACGGCGTTCCCGAGAACAGCAGCCGGAAGCGCTCTTCGGCAACCCGGCCCTCGCCCCGCGCGACCTTCGCGCGCAACTGTTCCTCGAGCTTGCGCATGAACTCGACGCCCTCGACCGTGCCTCGATAGACGTTCATGATGCCCATGTAGGTCAGGCCGTCGAGCATGGCGTTGAACGGCGCCGGGCAGGCGCGGTTCAGCGCCATCACGTTGTTCCAGTGGAAGACCATCTGGTTCACGCGCTGCTCGACTTCGGCGAGGCGGTCGAGATCGAACTTCTTGCCGGTGATCTTCTCGCAGCGCGCGATCAAGTCACGAAACTGCGATTCGACCCACTGTGCGTCGGACATGTGCTGCGCGTCGCCGCGGCGCACCTGCCAGTTGCCGGCGCGCTGGCCGGGCAGGTCGAGGGTGAAGGTCTGGGTCTTGAGCATGCGCTCCCAGATCTCACCCCATTTGATGAAGGTGCTGCACATGTTCGACGTGATCGCGATGTCGGCCTTCGGAATCAGGCCGGCGGGGTGCTTCTGTTCGCGCAGGATCAAGCCGACGTCGGCCTTCACGTACGAACACACGTCGGGCGAATAGCCGTAGTCCTCGGACTCGCGCAGGTAGTCCTCCGAGACCTTGCGCACCCCGGTCTGCAGCGAGTTGATCTCGGGGAAGACGAGCTGGAAGTCGAAGGTGCGCAGGATTTCGACCGCGTTGCCCATCACGAACACGTTGGCGACATGCTGTTGGCGCGCGTTGGCCTGCTCGAGCCCGGCGTACCAGGCCGTCATCAGCCGCTGGCCTTCAAGGCGGGCGTCGAATTCACCGGGCAGGACGCCATTCGAATTTGCGGTGCTTGCGGTCGTGTCGATTGTTTCGGTGCTCATGGTGTGTCTCCGTTCAGGCCGTGGCGAACAGAAGGGATTCGGCAAAGGTCTCGAGCTGCATCGCCATCTGCTCGAAGGAAGTCATCTTTTCTTCGAACTCGAGCACCAGGTAGGGCGTGCCGACCTGATCCAGGTGCTTGGACCAGGCGACCTGTTCATCGAGCCCCGGTTCGCAGAACTTGGCGGCGGTGACGATCGCGGCGTCGGCCCGGCTCGACTCGATCATCGCCATCAAGTAGCCCTCCTTCGACTTGCGCTCGTCGTGCTGCACGGGGCTGGCCGCACTGCGTTCAACGAAGCTCTCGGCGAGCGCCCACATCGGGTCGGCCGTCTCGGGAACGTCCGTGGTCAGCCAGCGCAGGCCGATCAGCAGATCGTCGTCGACCACATAGCAGGTGTCGTCCATCGCCTCGAGCATCTCCAGCGGCGGTTGCTCGCAGAAGCCGCCGACGAAGACGACGCGCGGCTTGTCCTGTGCGGCTCGGTTGCGGGCGCGGATTGAGATCAGCGCCGCCTCGAGCATGTCGTTGTGCTGTTCGCAGGGCATGCGGGTGCGCGCGCGCAGCAGCAAGTACGACTCGGTGCAGCTGAGCTTCCAGGGTTCGTCGCGCCGGATCGCATACATCTCGCGCAACAGCTGGCGGTTGCGGTTGTAGATGCGGATGCTGCGGGCCAAAGCGGCGTCGTCGATCGCGTGGCCGGTCATCTGCTCGCATTCAGCGCGCAGACGCTGGTACTCGGCCACGATGTATCGCACTGCACCCGGGCTGTTCGGGTTCTGCGGCAGATAGAGGATCTGCGCCCGCTGATCGGGAAAGTTGCGCGCCCAGATGCCGGCCAGATGCTTGGCGGCGTCGCAGATCGGGTGCGTGACGAACCCGCTCATGCCGGCCAGCGACCCGTTCAGCCCGAGTTCGGCGGTGGAGCGGCAGATCGAGCACACGAACGAGCCCATGTGGGCGTCGGCGTGCTTCATGTCGAGCTTGTTGCCACCGCCGAGGATGTTCATCGGCAGCAAGCCGGCGGCGTGCGAGATCTCTTCGGGGAAGTAGACCGGGAAGTGGCCTAGCGTGCCGTGAAAGTTCTCTGGCAAAGCATCCACTTCGGGCATCGGCGACTGGCGAAGGCTGTTGCAGCGATCGAGGATGTCGCCGAGTTGCGCTTCGTGGCTGTCCGGATTCGCTGGGCTCACGCGGGTCTCCTTCAAACTCAATAAGAGTATTATGGTACCGCAATACCAGAATAGGAAACCGTTGAAGCAATGACTCGGCTGTCTTTGCGCTGCGTCAGACTTCATCGCAATAGGTCAAACGCATTGGTTCGACGGGGACCTTGCCGCGTTGCCGAGTGCTGCACTCAGGCTCAGGTGCTGCCCTCGGGTCGCTGCGCCTGGGCGGGCCGTTTCAACCCTGCGGGTGTGTCACGCTGGCACGCGGTACGCTGCGCATGCTGGTGGACAAGCTGTCAGTGCTGCTGAAGCAATCGGCAGCATCGTCCCTGCCGAGCCAGGCCCTTCACGTTGCGGAGATTCCAGCATGACGATTTCCATGTATCAGGCCAGCGTGCCGCGGTTGGCAAACACGCTCGAGAACCTGTCGAACATCCTCGACAAGGCACAGGTGCATGTCGATACGCACCCCATCGACGTCGCCACGCTGTTGAACTACCGGCTGGCGCCTGATATGTATCCCTTCTTCAAGCAGGTGCAGATCGCCTGCGACAAGGCCAGAAGCGTCGTCGCGCGCCTGGCGGGCATGGATGTGCCGGTTTACGAAGACAACGAGAAGACGCTGGCTGAGCTGAAGGTTCGCATCGCCCGGACGGTCGCGTTCATCCGCAGCGTGCCACCCGAGAGGATCGACGGCACTGAAGACAATGACATCGTGCTGCCGGTCACCGGCAAGCCGACCTGCTACAAGGGCATGCAATTGCTGCTCGGACATTCACTGCCGAACGTGTACTTCCACGCCACGACGGCCTACAACATCCTTCGCCACCACGGCGTTGCCATCGGCAAGCGCGACTTTCTCGGCAATCCATAGAAGGCATGTGGTCGGCTGAACGCCGGGCCTGTCGCGTCCTGCATCGTCGCGCGTCAGATGCGCGGTGAGGGCTTGGAAGGCGTGGCTTCCTCGCGCCAGGTTCAATCTCCAGTGGGCCGCGCCCGCGGCCGTGTGAAACCGATGAGGACGATCCATGGCCCAAGCCGATTCAATGAACCACTCGTGCACCGACCTGCAGGCCATCCGCGAAGCCGTGGCGTCGATGTGTGCGCGCTTCGACGACGCCTACTGGCTGAAGAAGGACACCGAAGGCGGCTTCCCGACCGAGTTCCACCAGGCGGTGGCGCAGGCGGGCTGGCTGGGCATCTGCATGCCGACCGAATTGGGCGGCTCTGGACTGGGCATGCGCGAGGCCGCGACGCTGCTGCAGACGATTGCCGCATCCGGCGCCGGCATGTCGGGCGCTTCGGCCGTGCACATGAACGTCTTCGGCCTGCAGCCGGTGGTGGTGTTCGGCAACCCCGAGCAGCAGGCGCGCATGCTGCCGCCGCTGATCGCGGGGCGCGAGCGCGCCTGCTTCGCCGTCACCGAACCCAGCGTCGGGCTGGACACCACGCGCCTGAAGACACGTGCCGTGCGCATTGGCGACCACTACGTCGTGCATGGGCAGAAGGTGTGGATCTCCACCGCCCAGGTCGCAGAGAAGATGCTGCTGCTGGCACGCACCCGCCCGATCGAGGACTGCGCGCGACCGCAGCACGGCCTGTCGCTGTTCTACACCACGCTCGACCGCAGCCGGGTGCAGGTGCGCGAGATCCACAAGATGGGTCGCGCGGCTGTGGATTCGAACGAGCTGTTCATCGACGGCTTGCAGATTCCGGTGGCAGACCGCATCGGTGACGAAGGGCGCGGCTTCGAATACATCCTGCATGGCATGAACCCAGAGCGCATCCTGATCGCCGCCGAGGCGGTGGGTCTGGGCCGGGTGGCGCTGCGCAAGGCCGTGCAGTACGCCAAGGAGCGCGTGGTGTTCGACCGGCCGATCGGCATGAACCAGGCGATCCAGCACCCGCTGGCCGAACGCTGGATGCAGCTGGAAGCAGCAGACCTGATGGTGCAGCGGGCAGCCGAGCTCTACGACACCGGCCAGGAATGCGGCGCCGAGGCCAACAGCGCCAAGTTCCTGGCCGGTGAGGCGGGCTACCAGGCCTGCCTGACCGCGGTGATGACACATGGCGGCTTCGGCTACGCCCGCGAGTATCACGTCGAACGCTACCTGCGCGAATCACTGATCCCGCGCATCGCGCCCATCAGCCCGCAGATGATCCAGTGCTTCATCGCCGAGAAGGTGCTGGGCCTGCCCAAGTCGTATTGAGTTCGATCCAGGAGGAAACCAGACCATGACGTGGCCGGGCGTTCCCATCGTCGAACCGGGCGCCGGGCTGGGCGCCACCATCGCCAAACTGCTGGCGCTGGTCAAAGCGGGGCGCAACGGGCGCGGTTCGGGGGCGGGCAGGTCGGCCGAAACCACCGTGATATATTGAGACCAATGTATTGAAGACACGGTGCGCCAGAAGGCAGCATCGGCGAGAGGTTCCATCACCGTTTCCCCCTGGAGAGTCAATGGCCGTCACATCAAAGGGCAATCGGCGCCGTGCCGGCACCGTCCCCAAGACCTTGGATGTGGCGCGCGACGAAACCGCGACTGGGGGGCCGCAGGCGCTGACGGAGCAGGACATCTACCTGCTGCGCGAAGGCACGCACGCGCGCCTGTACGACAAGATGGGCTGCCATCTGCTGGGCAGCGGCGCGCGTTTCTCGGTGTGGGCGCCCGACGCCCGTGCGGTGTCGGTCATCGGAGACTTCAACCACTGGCGTGCCGACGCGCATCCCGCGCAGCCGCGCTCGGATGGCTCGGGCGTGTGGCAGGTCGAGATTCCGGCGGTCACGCAGGGTCAGCGCTACAAGTACGCGATTCAGTCGCGCAGCGGCGAGCGGTTGGAGAAGGCCGACCCTTTCGCGCGCTTTGCCGAGAGCGCACCGGCCACGGCGTCAATCGCCTGGCGCGCCGACGACCATGTCTGGAACGATGCATCGTGGATGAAGCAGCGCGTGGCGCGCAACGCGTTGGACGCCCCGATGTCGATCTACGAACTGCACCTGGGTTCGTGGCGGCGGCATGCCGACGGCAGCATGCTCAACTACCGCGAGGCAGCCACCCAGCTGGCGGCCTATGTCACCGGCCTGGGTTTCACCCATGTCGAGTTGATGCCGATCACCGAGCACCCGTTCTACGGCTCCTGGGGCTACCAGACCACTGGTTACTTCGCCAGCACCTCGCGCTACGGCACGCCGCAGGACTTCAAGTTCTTGGTCGACACGCTGCACCAGGTGGGGGTGGCGGTGATCCTGGACTGGGTGCCGTCACACTTTCCGGACGACGCGCACGGCCTGGCGCGTTTCGACGGCAGCCACCTGTACGAACACGCCGACCCGCGCCAGGGCTTTCACCCGGAATGGAACTCGCTGATCTTCAACTACGGTCGCAACGAGGTGCGGGCCTTCCTGCTGTCGAGCGGGATGTTCTGGCTGGACGAGTTCCACATCGATGCCTTGCGTGTCGACGCCGTGGCGTCGATGCTGTACCTGGACTATTCGCGCCAGGACGGTGAATGGATTCCCAACCGCGACGGCGGACGCGAGAACCTCGAGGCCATCGAGTTCCTGCGGCTGCTCAATCGCAGCGCCTACCGTGACCACCCCGGTGTGCAGATCATTGCCGAGGAGTCGACCGCCTGGCCGATGGTGTCACGGCCCACCGACATGGGCGGGCTGGGATTCGGCCTGAAATGGAACATGGGCTGGATGCACGACACGCTGCACTACATGCAAGAAGACCCGGTGAACCGGTGTTGGCACCACAACGAGCTGACCTTCTCGCTGATCTACGCCTTCAACGAGAACTTCTTGCTGCCGCTGTCGCACGACGAGGTCGTGTACGGCAAGGGCTCGTTGCTGGGCAAGATGCCGGGCGACGAATGGCAGAAGTTCGCCAACCTGCGGCTGCTTTACGGCTACATGTGGGCGCACCCGGGCAAGAAGCTGCTGTTCATGGGCGGTGAATTCGGCCAGGGCCGAGAGTGGTCGCACGAGCGCGCGCTGGACTGGGACGCGCTGGGCCACGACAAGCACCGCGGCCTGCAGCGCTGGGTGGAGGACTTGAACCGCCTTTACCGCAGCAGGCCGGCCCTGTATGAGCTCGACTTCGACGCCGCCGGCTTCGAATGGATCGACGGTGGTGATGCCGAACTCAGCGTGCTGGCCTTCTTGCGCAAGGCGCGCGATGGCTCGGCGGTGCTCGTGGTGGCCAATTTCACACCGGTGCCGCGCGACAACCACCTGATCGGCGTGCCGCAGGCCGGGCGTTGGCGCGAACTGCTCAACAGCGACGCCGGGCTGTACGGCGGCAGCGGCATCGGCAACCTGAGTCGGGTCGACACCGTGCCGGTGGCCGCGCACGGCCGCTACCAATCGCTGAACCTGCGCTTGCCGCCATTGGCGGTGTTGATCCTCGAGCATGACGGGCAGGGGTCATGACCGCGGCGCTGCTGACCCCGATCGCGCTTCACGACGGTCGCATTCGCGTCGTGATCGAGAACATCAGGCCGTCGGTCGACGGCGGCAGGTTCCCGGTCAAACGTGTCGTCGGTGAATCGTTGGTGGTCGAGGCCGATTGTTTTGCCGACGGTCACGATGTCATCGTCTGTGAACTGCTGTGGCGGCGGGCCGGCGCCGACGCCTGGACACGCCAGCGCATGCAGGCGCTGGGCAACGACCGCTGGCGTGCCGTGCGGGTGGTCGAGAGTCTGGGCGACTGGCAGTACACCGTGCAGGCCTGGGTCGATCCTTTCCTGTCATGGCGCCATGACTTCGAGCGCCGAATCGACCTCGACGATGTGCGGGTGGCTGCCAAGGGCGGGGCGGCGCTGATCGAACAGGCCGCGGCCCGTGCCGGCAGCGGCGCCGAAGCAGGGTTGCTGATGGCCTGGGCCGCCGAACTGAAGGCCGCGCTGGCGGCCGAGGCCAGCCTCGAGGCGCTGAAGGCGCTGGGACTCGACGAGTTGCGCGGCCAGATGGCGCAGCGCCACCCCGACCAGCAGCATCGCTTGGTGCACCACCCGGTGCACCCCGTGACGGTCGAACGCGAACGCGCGCGTTTCTCGTCGTGGTACGAGTTCTTTCCGCGCTCGGCCGCGGGTGACGGCGTTCGCCACGGCAGCTTCACCGACTGCGAGGCCTGGCTGCCCTACGTTCAGCGCATGGGCTTCGACGTGCTGTACTTCCCGCCCATCCACCCGGTCGGCCGCGATCGACGCAAGGGCAGGAACAACAGCTTGCAGACCGTGGTTGACGACGTCGGCAGCCCATGGGCCGTGGGGGCTGCCGAAGGCGGGCACGACGCCATCCTGAGCGAGCTCGGCACGCTGGATGACTTCAAGCGGCTGATCGGGCGCGCGCACGACCATGGCATGGAGATCGCGCTGGACATCGCCTTCCAGTGCGCGCCCGACCATCCCTGGGTGAAGGATCACCCGCAATGGTTCAAGGCGCGCGCCGACGGCAGCATCCAGTACGCCGAGAACCCGCCCAAGAAGTACCAGGACATCTATCCGCTGGATTTCGAGTCGCCGCAATGGCAGGACCTGTGGCTGGCCCTGGCAGGCGTGTTCGAGTACTGGGCCGGGCAGGGCGTGCGCATCTTTCGCGTCGACAACCCGCACACCAAGGCCTTCGGCTTCTGGGAATGGGCGATCGCCCGCGTGCGTGCGCAGTTTCCCGACGTGATCTTCCTGTCCGAAGCCTTCACGCGGCCGCGCGTGATGCACCGCCTGGCCAAGGTCGGCTTCAGTCAGTCGTACACCTACTTCAGCTGGCGCAACACCAAGCAGGAGCTGACGGCGTATTTCACCGAGCTCAGCCAAGGCCCGGGGCGCGAGTACTTCCGCCCCAACGCCTGGCCGAACACGCCCGACATCCTGCCGGCTGCGCTGCAGTACGGCGGCCGGCCGATGTTCATGGCGCGTGTGGCGCTGGCCGCCACGCTGGCCGCCAACTACGGCATCTACGGCCCCGCCTTCGAACTGCAGGAGCACCTGCCCTTGCGCGAGGGCGGCGAGGAATACCTCGATTCCGAGAAATTCCAGCTGCGCGCCTGGGACCGCGAGCGGCCGGATTCGCTGGCCGACTTCATCGGCCGGCTGAACCAGGTTCGGCGCGACAACCCGGCGCTGCAGTCCGACGCGGGGCTGCGCTTCCTGGACATCGACAACGAGCAGATGATCGCCTACGCCAAGACCTCGCCCGACTTGTCCAACATCGTGGTCTGTGTCGTCAACCTCGACCCGCACCACGCGCAAAGCGGCTGGCTTGAGTTCGACCCCGAGGCGCTGGGCATGCAGCCGCAGCAGGCCTACCAGATGCACGACGCGATCAGCGGCGCGCACTACCTGTGGCAGGGGCCTCGCAACTTCGTCAGCCTCGACCCGCAGCGCTGCCCGGTGCACCTGATGCAGCTGCGCCGGCGCATGCGCCGCGAGAGCGACTTCGACTACTTCCTGTGAGGACCTGCGATTGAAAGCCGACACCGCCATCGAGGCCGCCGCGCTGCGCAACGCGGCCGGCACGGCCGACCCGCAGTGGTACAAGGATGCGGTCGTCTATGAAGTGCACGTCAAGGCCTATGCCGATGCCAACGGCGACGGCATCGGTGACCTGGAGGGCCTGACCCGGCACCTCGACCACGTGCAGTCGCTGGGCGTCAATACGTTGTGGCTGCTGCCGTTCTACCCATCGCCCTTGCGCGACGACGGCTACGACGTGGCCGACTACGAAGACGTGCATCCGTCGTACGGCACGCTGGACGACTTTCGCGCCTTGGTGGTCGAGGCGCACCGGCGCGGCCTGCGCGTGATCACCGAGCTGGTGGTCAACCACACGTCCGACCAGCACCCCTGGTTCCAGGCGGCGCGCAAGGCGCCCAAGGGGTCGCCCGAGCGCGACTTCTACGTCTGGACCGATGACCCCAAGCTGTACAGCGGCACGCGCATCATCTTCACCGACACCGAGAAATCGAACTGGACCTTCGACGAAGTGGCCGGCCAGTATTTCTGGCACCGATTCTTCAGTCACCAGCCCGATCTCAACTTCGACAACCCCAAGGTCATCGACGCGGTGCTCAGCACGATGGAGTTCTGGCTCGAGATGGGGGTCGACGGCTTTCGGCTCGACGCCATTCCCTACCTGATCGAGCGCGACGGCACCAGCAACGAGAACCTGCGCGAGACGCACGAGGTCATCAAGCAGATCCGTGCCCGCGTCGACGCCAAGTACCCGGGTCGGTTGCTGCTGGCCGAGGCCAACATGTGGCCCGAGGACGTGCGCGAGTATTTCGGCGACGACGACGAATGCCACATGGCGTACCACTTTCCGCTGATGCCGCGCATGTACATGGCGATCGCGCAGGAAGACCGGCACCCGGTGGTCGAGATCCTGGCGCAGACGCCCGAGATTCCGCCCCACTGCCAGTGGGCGATCTTCCTGCGCAACCATGACGAGCTGACGCTGGAGATGGTGACCAGCAAGGAGCGCGACTACCTGTACCAGATGTATGCCGCCGACAAGCGCGCACGCATCAACCTGGGCATCCGGCGCCGCCTGGCACCGCTGCTCGAGAACGACCGCGCGCGCATCGAGCTGATGAACAGCCTGCTGCTGTCGATGCCGGGCACGCCGGTGCTGTACTACGGCGACGAGATCGGCATGGGCGACAACATCTTCCTCGGCGACCGCGACGGCGTGCGCACGCCGATGCAGTGGACCAGCGACCGCAATGGCGGTTTCAGCCGGGCCGACCCGCAGCGCATGTACCTGCCGCCGATCCAGGACCCGATCTTCGGTTACGAGGCATTGAACGTCGAGGCGCAGTCGCGCGAGCCTTCCTCGCTGCTCAACTGGACGCGCCGCATGCTGGCGGTGCGCGGCACCACGCGCGCCTTTGGCCGCGGCCGCTTCATCATGCTGCACCCCGGCAACCGCAAGGTGCTGGCCTATGTGCGCGAATACGAGGACGAGGTCATCCTGTGCGTGGCCAACGTCAGCCGCACGGCGCAGCCGGTCGAGCTTGACCTGCGCGCCTGGAAGAACCGGGTGCCGGTGGAGATGGTCGGGCGCAACCCCTTTCCGCCGATCGGCGACCTGCCCTATCTGCTGACGCTGCCCGCGCACGGCTTCTTCTGGTTTCGCCTTTCGGCCGACGCCGTGCCGCCGAGCTGGCATGCCGAAAGCCGGTCGGTGGAAGATTTGCCGACGCTGGTGCTGTTCGACGGCTTCAACAGCCTGTTCCGCAACAAGGTCGTGCCCTGGCGCATGGGTCTGGCCGAAAAGACGCGCAAGCAGTTCGAACGCGAACTGCTGCCGCGCTTCATGCAGCGCCAACGCTGGTACGCGTCCAAGTCCGAGTCGCTCGAGCGGGCGGCCATCGTCGACCATGTCGAGCTGGCCGACGAATCCGGTGACGATGGCAAGCCCTGGATGCTGGCATTGGTCGATGCGCACGTCGCCCCTGCCGAAAGGGCCGACAAGACCGACGCGGTGCGCTATTTCGTACCCTTGACGCTGTCCTTCGAGGACCATGACGAAGAGCGCACGCGGGTGCTCGCCGGGGTGGCGGTAACCAAGGTGCGCCAGCAGGCCGAGATCGGCGTGATCGCCGACGCGATGGCCGACGAGGCCTTCTGCCGCATGCTGATCGGCGCCATCGGCAAGGGCCGCTCGTTGCGCAGCGACGGGGGCAACCTGCGCTTCACGCCGGGCTCGGGTTTTGCCGAGGTCGTGGGTGACGCCGTTGACGGCCCGGTCCCGCTGCGGCGCCTGACGGCCAGCAGCAATTCGATCAGCCTGATCGGCGACCGCCTGTTCCTCAAGGCCTACCGCCGCCTGTATCCCGGCATCAACCCCGAGCTGGAGATGGGCCGCTTTCTCACCGACGTTGCCGGCTTCGCGAACGCCGTGCCGGTGGCCGGCAGTGTCGAGCACGTCGACAGCGATGGCCGCGTCTGGACCCTGGCCCTGCTGCAGGCCCAGGTGACCCACCAGGGCGACGCCTGGAGCGCCACGGTCGATCAGCTGGTGCGACTGCTTGAAGCCGCGGGCGACTCGGCGGCAGACGCCGATGCCGCGATCGACGGTATGGCCGAGCGCTTGCAGGTGCTGGCGCGGCGCGTGGCCGAGCTGCATGTGGCGCTGGCGCGGCGCACCGGCAACGCCGCCTTCGACCCCGAGACCATGACCGCCGCCGACGTCACGCAGTGGGTGCAACGCACGCAGGACGAATGCGGGCAGACGCTGGACCAGCTGCGCCGGCGCGAAGCCTGGCCTGGCCTGCTGGGCGACCGCGTGGCGCAGGTACTGGCGGCTGAACCCGCGCTGCGCGCGCGCATCGACCAGGTGGCCCGACTCGCGCCTGCACACCTGAAGACGCGGCTACACGGCGACCTGCATCTGGGCCAGGTGCTGATCTGTCGCGACGACTACCGCCTGATCGACTTCGAAGGCGAGCCGCAGCGCTCGTTCGAAGAGCGGCGCGGCAAGCAGTCGGCGCTGCGCGACGTGGCCGGCATGCTGCGCTCGTTCGACTACGCGCGCCACATGGCGCTGCAGCGCACGGCCAAGCATGCCGCCGAACTCGAGGCGCTGGCGCCGCTGGCGCGCCGCTGGGAGCGGCGCGTGCGCAGCCACTGGCTGCAGGCCTATGCCGAGGTGGCTATGGCCGGTGGCCTGTATGCCGACACGGCGGCCTTCGCGGCGATGGACCCGCTGCTGGGGCTGTTCGAGCTGGAGAAGGCGCTGTACGAGCTGCGTTACGAAGTGGACAACCGACCCGACTGGGTCGAGGTGCCGCTGGCCGGCATCGCCGCGCTGGCCGGCATCGACTGAAGGACTGAAGGAGTACAGCGATGCAGAACATCGACGTCTTGCTCGAACCCGTGCGCGGCCTGCTGCTGCAGATCGGCGCCTTTCTGCCGCGCGTGGCGCTGGCGGCCGCCATCCTGGCGATCGGCTGGCTGCTGGCCAAGGGCCTGCGCCTGGGCATGGTGAAGGCCTTGCGCGCATTGAATTTCCACGTGCTGACCGAGCGCGCCGGCATCGACGGCTTCGTGCAGCAGGGTGGCAGCGAGCACGACACCACCGACCTGTTCGGCTGGCTGGTCTATGCGCTGGTGATCCTGGCGTCGCTGATCATCGCGTCCAACAGCCTGGGCCTGAGCCAGGTCACCGACCTGCTCGGCCGCGTGATGCTGTTCCTGCCCCGGGTGCTGGTGGCGCTGCTGGTGATCGTCTTCGGCAGCTACTTCGCGCGTTTTGTCGGTGGCGCCGTGCGCGGCTACTGCAAGCGCGTGGACATCAGCGACGGCGACCTGCTGGGCCGTCTGGCGCAGTACGGCATCATGATCTTCGTCGTGCTGCTGGCGATTGACCACCTGGACATCGGCGGCGGGCTGATCCAGCAGACCTTCCTGATCCTGCTGGCCGGCTTGGTCTTCGCCGCTGCGCTGGCGCTCGGCCTGGGTGCCCGTGAGCGCGCAGCGCAGCTCATCGAACGCTGGTTCCCGCCCGACGAGGCGGTCGGCAAGGGCGTCAAGCGTTGACGGTGGCCGCGCGGCCGATCGACGCGGTCTGGCCGGGTCGTCCGACGCCGCGCGGTGCCCAGTGGGACGGGCTGGGCGTCAATTTCGCGCTTTTTTCCGAGCATGCCGAGCGCGTTGAACTCTGCCTGTTCGACGCCAGCGGCCGCCACGAGGTGCAGCGCATCGTGCTGCCCGAGCAGACCGACCAGATCTTCCACGGCTACCTGCCCCAGGCCCGCCCGGGGATGCTGTACGGCTACCGCGTGCATGGTCCCTTTCAGCCGCGCTCGGGCCACCGATTCAACGGCAACAAGCTGCTGCTCGACCCCTATGCGCGCAACATCGTCGGGGTGCCGCGCTGGCACGATGCGCTGTTTGGCTATCGCATCGGCCATGGCGACGGCGACCTGTCGTTCGACCGCCGCGACAGCGCGCCCTACATGCCACGCTGCAAGGTCGTCGAATCGGCCTTCACCTGGGGTGACGACCGCCGGCCCGACGTGCCCTGGCACGAGATGATCATCTATGAAACCCATGTGCGTGGGCTGACGATGCGACATCCCGGCGTCCCTGAGCGCCTGCGCGGCACCTATGCCGGCCTGAGTTGCGCGCCGGTGGTCGACCACCTGCAGCGCCTGGGCGTGACCACGCTGGAGCTGATGCCGGTGCACGCCTACATCGATGACCGCCACCTGGTCGAGCGTGGCCTGCGCAACCACTGGGGCTACAACACCATCGGCTACTTTGCGCCCGATCACCGCTACAGCGCGTCGGGCAAGGTGGCCGAGTTCAAGACCATGGTGCGAACGCTGCACGCCGCGGGCATCGAGGTCATCCTCGACGTGGTCTACAACCACACCGCCGAAGGCAACGAGTACGGGCCCACGCTGTCGTTTCGGGGCATCGACAACGCCGCCTACTACCGCCTGGTGCCCGACGCGCCGCGCCACTATCAGGACTTCACCGGCTGCGGCAATACGCTGAACATGCAGCACCCGCGCGTGCTGCAGCTGCTGATGGACTCGCTGCGCTACTGGGTGACCGAAATGCATGTCGACGGCTTCCGCTTCGACCTGGCGTCGGCGCTGGCACGCGAGCTGTTCGCGGTGGACCGGCTGAGCGCGTTCTTCGACGTGCTGCGGCAGGACCCGGTGCTTTCGCAGGTGAAGCTGATCGCCGAGCCCTGGGATCTGGGCTCGGGCGGCTACCAGGTGGGCAACTTTCCGGTCGGCTGGGCCGAGTGGAACGACAAGTACCGCGACACCATGCGCGCCTACTGGAAAGGCGATGGCGGCCACATCGGCGAGTTCGCGCAGCGCCTGACGGGCAGCAGTGACCTCTACAACCGCAGCAGCCGCAGGCCCTACGCCAGCATCAACTTCGTCGCCGCGCACGACGGTTTCACGCTGGCCGACCTGGTCTCGTACAACGACAAGCACAACGACGCCAACGGTGAGCACAACCGCGATGGCCACGATCACAACCGCAGCTGGAACTGCGGAGTCGAAGGGCCCAGCGACGACCCCGAGGTGAAGGCGCTGCGTGCGCGCCTGCAGCGCAACCTGATCGCCACGCTGATGCTGTCGCAGGGGGTGCCGATGCTGCTGGCCGGCGACGAACTGGGGCGCACGCAACAGGGCAACAACAACGCCTATTGCCAGGACAACCCGATCAGCTGGGTTGACTGGGGCAGCGACGACGGCCAGGACCTGCCGGGTTCGCTGCTGTACTTCACGCGGCAGCTGATCGCGCTGCGCGCGGCGCACCCGGTGTTCCGCCGCCGCGACTTCTTTCAGGGGCGGCCGCTGATGGGTTCGGACGTGCACGACATCGTCTGGCTGCAACCCGATGGCAGCGAGATGAGCGCGCTCACCTGGCGCCAGGACCATGCGCGTGCGCTCGCGGTGTTCCTGTCGGGCGAGGGCCTGAATGAAGTCGATGGCCGTGGCCGCGCCGTGCGCGACGACAGCTTCGTGCTGCTGTTCAACGCCGCCTCGCACGAGGTCGTGTTCGAGTTGCCGGCCCAGTTGCCGCTGGGCCCGGGCGAGCTGCTGGTCGACACCTCGCGTGCGGGCGACGAACTACCGGCGCTGCCGTTCGACCCCGCACAGCCCTTCACACTGGCCGCACGTTCACTCGCCCTGCTGCGTTTCGCACGCTCGGCCGGGCCATGAAGCGCCAGCACCTGATGCCGTTCGGGCCCCGTCGCCAGGCCGACGGGACGGTCTGCTTCCGACTCTGGGCGCCCGGCGCCCAGCGCGTCGACCTGCTGGCCGGCGATGTGGCGCAGACCATGCAGGCCTTGGACGACGGTTGGTTCGAAGCCACGCTGGCGCGGGCCGAGCGCGGACTGCGCTACGCCTTTTGCATCGACGGCGGCCTGACGGTGCCCGACCCGGCGTCGCGCCACAACCCAGACGACGTGCACGGCCGCAGCGCCCTGACCGACCCGCTGGCCTTCGACTGGCCCGATGGCGACTGGCGGGGCCGGCCCTGGCACGAGGCGGTGATCTACGAACTGCATGTCGGCTGCTTCACGCCGGCCGGAACGTTCCGGGCTGCCATCGCGCGCCTGGACGATCTGGTGGCACTGGGCATCACCGCGATCGAGCTGATGCCGGTGGCCGACTTTCCCGGTCGCCGCGGCTGGGGCTACGACGGCGTGCTGCCTTTCGCCCCCGAAACCAGCTACGGCACGCCCGACGATCTGAAGGCCCTTGTGTCCGCCGCGCACCAGCGTGGACTGATGGTGTTGCTGGACGTGGTCTACAACCACTTCGGACCCGAGGGCAACTACCTGCACGCCTACGCACCCGACTTCTTCGATCCGGCGCTGCACACGCCCTGGGGCGCGGCCATCAACTTCCAGGGCCCGGGCAGCCGCTGGGTGCGCGACTTCTTCATCCACAACGCGCTGTACTGGCTGCAGGAGTTCCACTTCGACGGCCTGCGCATCGACGCCGTGCACGCCATGCACGACCGTTCGTCGCCGCATGTCGTGGACGCGCTGGCACAGGCCGTGCGCGACGGGCCGGGCCGCACGCGCATCGTGCACCTGGTGCTGGAAAACGAGGCCAACGACGCCCGACACCTGCAGCGTGACGGCGAAGGCCGACCCGTGTTGGCCAACGCGCAGTGGAACGACGACCTGCACCACGCGCTGCACGTGCTCGCCACCGCCGAGATCGATGGTTATTACGCCGACTATGCCGAGCAACCCGTGGCCCTTCTGGGCCGCGCGCTGGCCGAGGGCTTTGCCTTCCAGGGCCAGGCTTCGGCCTTTCGCGGCGGCACGCCGCACGGCACGCCCAGCCGCGCGCTGCCGCCACTGGCCTTCGTCAATGGTCTGCAGACTCACGACCAGGTCGGCAACCGTGCCTTCGGCGAACGCATCGCGCAGCTGGCGGGCGCAGCAAAGCGTGACGGGGCCCTGCGCGCGCTGCTGCCTTGCGTGCTGCTGGCACCGGCGGTGCCGATGCTCTTCATGGGTGAAGAGTTCGCCGCGTCGACGCCCTTCTTGTACTTCTGCGACTTCGAAGGCGATCTGGCGCGTGCCGTCACGGCCGGCCGCCGCAACGAGTTCGGTCGATTCCTGCGCTTTGGCGACCCGGCGCTGCGCAGCCGCATCCCCGATCCCAACGACGAGGCCACGTTCGAGCGCAGCCGGTTGAACTGGGCCGAGCGCAGCCGCCCCGGCCACGCCGACTGGCTGGCGCTGTACACCCATCTGCTGCAACAGCGCCGACGTGTGCTGGTGCCGCTGCTGCCGCGCGTGCGCAGTGGCACCTGGCAGCTGGCGGCGCCGGGATTGCTGCAGGTGCGCTGGCCGCTTGACGGTGGCGGTGCCCTGCACGTGCTGGCCAACCTGGCGCCGACGGCGGCGGCCGTGGATGATGGGCTGCCGGCAGGGCTGGGCCTGTACCGCAGCCACGATGGGGCGCGCGGGGCCGATCTGCCGCCCTGGTTCGTCGACATCACGCTGCAAGGCGTGGCGTGACCCGCCCGCCACGAGCCGACGCGCTGCAGGCCATCGTGCCGCGCGCCACCTACCGCGTGCAGCTGCACGCCGGCTTTCGCTTCGCCGACGCGCAGGCCCTGCTGCCCTACCTCGACGGGCTGGGCATCAGCCACCTGTACTGCTCGCCCTTCCTGCGCGCGCGGGCCGGCAGCCTGCACGGCTACGATGTCGTCGACCATGGCGAGATCAACCCCGAGATCGGCGGCCGAGCCGACTTCGACGCGCTGGTGCAGGCTCTGCACGAAAGGGGCATGGGCCTGCTGGCCGATGTGGTGCCCAACCACATGGGCGTGCTGGGCGGCGACAACGCCTGGTGGCTGGACGTGCTGGAAAACGGCGCCGCCTCGGCCTTTGCGCAGCACTTCGACATCGACTGGCAGTCGGCCGACCCGCTGCTGACCGGCCGCGTGCTGTTGCCGATGCTGGGCGGCCAGTACGGCGTGGTGCTCGAGCGCGGTGAACTGCAGCTGCAGTTCACGCCAGCGCTCGGCCGTTTCACGCTGAACCACTTCGAACACCGGTTGCCGATCGACCCGCGCACCTATGGCACGCAGCTGCGGCGTGCGGCTGCCACCTTGGGACCCGGCGAGCTGCCGATGCATGCGCTGCGCGCCCTGGCCGAGCTGATCGAGCGTTTCGAACGTCTGCCCGCTCACGACAGCGACGACCCGGATGCCGTTGCGCAGCGGCAGCACGACAAGACCCGGCTCAAACAGGAGCTCGCCTTGCAGCTGCAGGCGCAGCCGGCATTGGCGCGCGTGATCGCTGAACGCGTGAATCTGCTCAACGGTGTCGTCGGGGTGCGCCACAGCTTTGACGCGCTGGACCGACTGATCGACGCGCAACCGTACCGACTGGCGCACTGGCGCGTGGCCGGTGACCAGATCAACTATCGGCGCTTCTTCGACGTCAACGAGTTGGCAGCGCTGCGCATGGAGCGGCCCGAGGTCTTCGAGGCCACGCATGCGCTGCTGTTGAGCCTGGCCGCCGAGGGTGCCATCGACGGCCTGCGCATCGACCATCCCGATGGCCTGGCCGACCCGGCGGCCTACTTCCGCCGCCTGCAGACGGGCTACGCGCACAAGGCCGGACTGCCGCTGGCCGACCCGGTGGGCCAGCCGCTGCCGCACAAGCCGCTGTACGTGGTGATCGAGAAGATCGTCGCACCGCACGAGCAGGTGCCGGCCGACTGGGCGGTGCACGGCACCACCGGCTATCGCTTTGCCAACGTCGTCAACGGCCTGTTCATCGACGCTGCGGCCAAGGCCCGGCTGGACCGCTGCTGGCGCGCCCACGTCGGCGACGAGGCCGAGGACTTCGACACGCTGTCATGGCGCTGCCGGCACGAGGTGATGGCCGGCGCACTGGCCGGCGAACTGACGGTGCTGGCCACTGCGCTGCACCGGCTGGCGCGTGAGGACCGGCGCACACGCGACTTCACGCTCAATCTGCTGCGCCGCGCACTGGCCGACGTGGTGGCATCGTTGCCGGTCTACCGCACCTACATCGTCGACAAGCCGAGCGCACAGGACCGTCGTCTGGTCGACTGGGCGATCGGCCGTGCGCGCCGGCGCAGCCTGGCGGCCGACGCCAGCGTGTTTGACTTTGTGCGCCGCGTGCTGCTGGGCCGGCCCTTGGCCGGCGCACCGCCGGGGCTGGGTGAGCGTTACCAGGCCTTTGCGCGCCGGCTGCAGCAGTACAGCTCGCCGGTGGCAGCCAAGGGCATCGAGGACACGGCGCTGTACCGCCACCATCGGCTGATCGCGGTCAACGACGTCGGCGGTGACCCCGATGCCTTCGGCACCTCGGTGACCGCCTTCCACGCGGCCAGCCGCGACCGCGCGCAGCGCTGGTCGCACACCATGCTGGCCTCGTCGACACACGACGCCAAGCGTTCGGAAGACGTTCGGGCGCGCATCGACGTCATCAGCGAGATGCCGGCCGCATGGCGGCTGACCGTGCGCCGCTGGACGCGCATGAACCGCCGCCACAAGCGCACGGTGAACCACGTGACGGCGCCCTGCCGCAACGACGAGTACCTGCTGTACCAGACCCTGGTGGGCTGCATGCCGGCGGGACATCTGGACGATGCTGCGCTGGCCGCGCTGACGCAGCGTGTGGACGCGGCGATGCTGAAGTCGGCGCGCGAATCCAAGCTGATCACGGGCTGGATCAACCCCAATGCGGCTTACGAGGCGGCGCTGTCGGGCTTCGTGCACGCCGCGCTCGAACGGCGTGACAGCAACCTGTTCCTGGCCGACCTGCAGGCCACGGCGCCGCTGTTTGCCTGGTACGGCGCCTTGAACAGCACGTCGATGGCAGCGATCAAATGCCTGTCACCGGGTGTCCCCGACTTCTACCAGGGGCACGCCGCGATCGAGCTGACGCTGATGGACCCCGACAACCGACGCCCGATCGATCTGCCGCGGCGCCACGCGCTGCTGCAGCGGGCGCGGGCTGCGGCAGGCCTGGCCGATGAGGCCGGGCGCGCTGCCGAACTGCATGACTTGCTGGCGCACATTGCCGATGGCGAGGCCAAGTTCCGTGTCACCTGGACCGCGCTGCAGCTGCGGCGTTCACACCAGGGCCTGATGCAGCACGGCGCCTACCTGCCGTTGGCGGTGCAGGGCCGATACGCCACCCATGTGCTGGCCTTTGCACGCCAGGCCGGCAGCCGCTGGGTGGTCGTGATCGCGCCGCGCCTGTATGCGTCGCTCGGCCTGGCGGTCGGCCAGCCGCCGATCGCGGGGTTCTGGGCCGACACCCGTGTCGACCTGCCGGCTGGCCTGCCGCTGACCGAGGCCCTGGGCGGGCGCCGGCATTTGACCACGGGCCAGGGCCTGGCGCTGGCCGATGTGCTGCGCGACTTTCCCATCGCCTTGCTGGCCACGCCCGACGAGCAGCAGCTTGCGGGATGATCGTGGGCATGCCGCCCAGTCCTGATCCGTCCGATCTGATCGAGATCTGCCAAGCGCGCGCCCTGGCGCTGCTGCAGCACAACCTGGTGCCGCAGGGCATCCTGGCGGCCACGCGCACGCCGGCATCCGAGGCGCGGCGCTACACGCGCATTTTCGGGCGTGACGCGGCGATCTGCGTGATGGCGATGTGCGGCAGTGGCGTCGCCGCGCTGGAGCAGGGTGCCGTGGCCAGCATCGACGCGCTGGCGGCACAGCAGGCGGCCAACGGGCAGATCGCCAAGTACGTCGACCCGCAGCACAACGACGCCGATTTCTGGTACCTGGGCTGCATCGATGCCACGCTGTGGTGGCTGCTGGCCGCCGATCATCTGCGCCGCCACAGCCTGTTGCCGGGGGTCGTCATGCGTTGGGCGCGCGAGATCGAGCGCGCGCTGTCGTGGCTGCTGGCGCAGGAGCACCAGCGCTTGCGGCTGCTGCAGCAGAACGAGGCCAGCGACTGGGCCGACATCATGCCGCGCTCGGGCTATGTGCTGTACAGCAATGCGCTGTGGCTGGCGGTGAAGCAGCGCTTCGCACTGGCCGGGTGCGACGCCACCCGACACCATTTCAACCACCTGTTCAACCCCTACCGGCCTGACCTGCCCGACTACCACCGCGCGCGGCTGCTGCAGCACTATGCGCGGCGCAGTCGGCGCGACCCGGGGCTGTACCTGAGCTTCGTCAATTTCGCCAGCTTCGGCAGCGAAGGCGATGTCTTCGGCAACCTGCTGGCGATCCTGTGCGGCGCGGTGGATGGCGACGCCGGGCTGCGCATCGTGAAGACGCTGCAGGCCGCGCACGCGGCCGACCCCTACCCGATCCGCGTCGTACTGCATCCGCTGTCGCGTGCGCACGAACTGTGGCGGCCCTACATGGGGCGGCACCAGCAGAACGAGCCGCACCAGTACCACAACGGCGGCATCTGGCCCTTTGTCGGCGGCTTCTGGGTGCTGGCACTGCTGCGGCTGGGGCTGCGCGACGCCGCGCGGCAGGCGCTGCAGCAGCTGGCCGCGGTGAATGCGCTCGACGACTGGCGCTTCACCGAATGGCTGCACGGCCGCACGCTGGCACCGATGGGCATGGCGGGGCAGAGCTGGAACGCGGCCACCTTCTTGCTGGCGCGGCGCGCGGCGGCCGGCACAGGTGCGCGCCTCGGTGTCGATTTGCTGGCGTCGACGGGTTGACCTTGGATCGGTAAGACAAGCAGGGAAACCCCGGTGCCTGAGCCGGCCTGGCGGCAAGTCGGCTGCATACAATGAAAACAGCCATGTTCCATTCCATCAGTCTGTTCGCCGTTCTGTTCGTCTTCTGGTTGCTGCTGTCGGGGTATTTCACGGCCTTCCTGCTCACGGCCGGTGTCGGCTCGGCGCTGGCGGTGGTGTGGTTCGCGCGCCGCATGGACGTGGTCGACCACGAAGGCCACCCGATCCACCTGGCCGTGCCGGCGCTGCTGTCGTACTGGCCCTGGCTGATCAAGGAGATCGTGAAGTCGGCCTGGGACGTGAGCCGCATCATCCTCGACCCCAGGCTGCCGATCAGTCCGACGCTGGTGCGCTTCAAGCCCGGCCAGAGCAGCGACGTGGGGCTGGTGATCCACGCACAGTCGATCACGCTGACCCCGGGCACCATCACGATCGAGGCCGCGCCGCATGAGTTCCTGGTGCATGGCCTGACGCGCGCCGGCGCCCTGGCCGTGGTCGACAGCGAGATGGACCGCCGTGTGACGGCCTGCGAGGACCGCAGCTGATGTTTGCGGCTGCGGCACTCGCCCTCCTGGCCACGCTGGCCCTGGCGCTGGTGCGTGCGGCGCTGGGCCCGACCCTGTTCGATCGCGCACAGGCCGCCAACACCGTGGGCACCACGGCGATGCTGCTGCTGGCGGTGATGGGTTTTCTGAACGGCCGGCCCGAATTTCTCGACCTGGCCCTCGTCTACGGCCTGCTCAACGTGATCGGCACGATCGCGGTGCTGAAGTACTTTCGGCGCGGCAATCTGGGCGACCCCGGCATCGACGAGGAACCCGCCCAGTGACGCTGCTGCTCGACCTGCTGAGCTGGGCCCTGCTGCTGGCCGGTGGCTTTTTCTGCGTGGTCGGCGCCGTGGGCCTGGTGCGCATGCCCGACTTCTACACCCGCATGCACGCGGCCAGCGTGGTCGAAACCCTGGGTGCCGGGCTGGTGCTGCTGGGCCTGCTGCTGCAGGCCGGCTTCACGCTGGTGGCGGTCAAGCTGCTGATGCTGGGCCTGCTGATCTTCTTTGCCAGCCCCACGGCCACGCATGCGCTGGCGCGCGCCGCGCTGCTGCGTGGCCTGCGGCCATTGCTGGCCGACGAGGAGGAACCGACATCGAAACCCTGATCATCAACGTGCTGATGCTGCTGATGGCGATCACCGTGATGGTGATCGCGCGCAGCCGCAACCTGTTCGGCGTGGTCGTGCTCGGCGGCCTGTACAGCTTTCTGATGGCCACCGTGCTGGTGGCGATGGATGCGGTCGACGTGGCGATGACCGAGGCCTCGGTCGGCGCCGGCATCTCCACCGTGCTGCTGGTGGGCGCGCTGGCCTTGTGCAAGAGTGAGGAGACCAAGCCGCTCGACATGCCCTGGCGCGCGCTGCTGGTGTCGGGCTCGGTCGGCGCCATGCTGGTCTACGGCAGCTTCGGCCTGCCCGAGTTCTCCGATCCCCAGGCCCCGATCCACCAGCATGTGGTGCCGCGCTACCTGAACGACATCCAGCAAGAAGTCGATGTGCCCAACGTGGTGACCGCGGTGCTGGCCAGCTACCGCGGCTACGACACGCTGGGCGAGACCACGGTGGTCTTCACCGCCGGCGCCGGCGTCATCGCACTGCTGCGGCGGCGGCGCCCCAAGGCGGCGCAAGGTGGCCCGGCATGAGAGGCGACCTCATCCTGCGGGTGCTGGCCAAACTGCTGATCCCGTTCATCCTGCTGTTCGGGCTGTATGTGCAGTTCCACGGTGACTTCGGCCCCGGTGGCGGCTTCCAGGCTGGCGTGATCCTCGCCGCCGCGGTGATCTTCTACGGCCTGATCTTCGGTCTTGACGACGCACGCCGGCTGGTGCCCGAGGGCCTGGTCGAATCGATGATGGCCATCGGCGTGCTGATCTACGGCGGCGTGGGCGTGGCCGGCCTGCTGCTGGGCGGCCATTACCTCGACTACTTCGTGCTCGACCCCAACCCCGTGCATGGCCAGCATCGCGGCATCTTCTGGGTCGAGGTGGGCGTGGCGGTCACGGTCGCGGGCGTGATGCTGAAGGTCTTCTACATGTTCGCCGATCGCAGCAAGGCCGACGAATGACGGACTCGGCGGTCGGCATGACCCTGGGCGGTCACTTCACCTACTTCATCACCATCTTTCTGATGATGGCGGGGCTGTTCATCGTGATCGCGCGGGGCAACCTGATCAAGAACTTGGTCGGCCTGGGCATCTTCCAGACCTCGGTCTATCTGCTGTACATCGCGCCCGGCAAGCTGGTGGGCGGCACGGCACCCATTCTGGCGGCGGGCTTCACCGTCTACAGCAACCCGCTGCCGCATGTGCTGATCCTGACTGCCATCGTGGTCGGCGTGGCCACGCTGGCGCTGGGCCTGGCCCTGGTGGTGCGCATCCGCGAAGCCTACGGCAGCATCGAGGAAGACGAGATCCTGGCCCTGGACGCGCAGCCGGGCGGTCGAGCCCAAGCCGAATGAGCCTGGCCCCGCATCTGCCTGCGCTGCAGGTCGTGATCCCCTTGCTGGCTGCGCCGCTGACGGTGCTGCTGCGCCGGCGCGGCCTGTCGTTTGCGCTGGTGCTTGCGGCCAGCTGGCTGGCGCTGGCCATCGCCGTCTCGTTGTGGTGGCGCGTGCACGACAGCGGCCCGATCTCGTACGCCATGGGCAGCTGGCCGGCGCCCTGGGGCATCGAGTACCGGGTGGACGCACTGAACGCCTTCATGCTGGTGCTGGTGACCGGCATCGCCGCGCTGGTGCTGCCCTACAGCCGTGCCAGCCTGCTGGCCGAGGTGCCGCCCCAGCAGCACTATCTTTTCTACACCATGTTCTCGCTGTGCCTGGCCGGCCTGCTGGGCATCACGATCACGGGCGACGCGTTCAACATCTTCGTGTTCCTCGAGATCTCGGCGCTGTCGAGCTACGTGCTGATCGCGCTGGGACGCGACCGGCGTGCCCTGCTGGCGTCGTACCAGTACCTGGTGATGGGCACCATCGGGGCCACCTTCATTGTGATCGGGATCGGCCTGCTGTACCTGATGACGGGCACGCTGAACCTGGCCGACATGGGCAACCGCATCGGCGCGGTGCAGGGCACGCGCCCGGTGCTGGCGGCGCTGGCCTTTCTGACGGTCGGCATCTCGCTCAAGCTGGCGCTGTTCCCGCTGCACCAGTGGCTGCCCAACGCCTACACCTACGCGCCGTCGGCGGTGTCGGCCTTTCTGGCCGCCACGGCAACCAAGGTTGCGGTGTACGTGCTGCTGCGTTTTTATTTTTCGGTCTTCGGTCATTCCCAGGTCTTCGGCCGCCTGCCGATGCAGGAAGCCATGCTGCTGCTGGCCCTGGCCGGCATGTTCGTCGCGGCCGCGATCGCGATCGTGCAGTCCGATCTGCGGCGGCTGTTCGCCTATTCCAGCATCAGCCAGGTCGGCTACATCATCCTGGGCCTGTCGTTCGACTCGAAGACGGGCCTGGTGGCCACCATCGTGCACCTGTTCAACCACGGCATCACCAAGGGCGCGGTGTTCATGCTGCTGGGCTGCGTGGCGCTGGTGATGGGCGGTACCACGCTGGCGCGCGTGCAGGGCCTGGGCCGGCGCATGCCGCTGACCAGCTTCGGCATCGTGCTGTGCGGCCTGTCGCTGATCGGCGTGCCCGGTACCGCCGGCTTCGTCAGCAAGTGGTACCTGATCCTGGCCGCGGTGCAGCAGGGTCAGTGGTGGCTGGTGTTCCTGATCGTGCTGTCGTCGCTGCTGGCGGTGGCCTATGTCTGGCGCTTCATCGAGGCGGCTTACTTCCACGAGCCCCGACGTGACATCGAGGTCGGCACCACGGTGCCCTGGTCGATGGCGGTGCCGGCCGCACTGCTGGTGCTGGCCACGCTCTACTTCGGTTTCGACACCTCGTTCACGGTCGAATCGGCCACCCGCGCCGCGGGGCAGTTGATGGCGGGCCGGCCATGACGATGCTGCCCGAGCAGGCGATGGTGCTGGCGCTGCTGGTGCCGCTGGTCGGCGCGGTGCTGATTGCGCTGGCGAGCCGCACGCCCAACGTTCGCGAAGGCATCACGCTGGCCACCGCCACGACCCTGCTGCTGTGCGTGCTGGGCGCCTTGCCGGCGATCCTGGCCGGCCAGCGCCCGGGCTTCACGCTGCTGACCATGATGCCCGGGCTGGACATCGCCTTCCGGCTCGAGCCGCTGGGCATGCTGTTCGCGCTCATCGCCTCGGGGCTGTGGATCGTCAACTCGCTGTACTCGATCGGCTACATGCGCGGCAATCAAGAGGCGAAGCAGACGCGCTTCTACGTCTACTTCGCGCTGTCGATTGCGGCCACGATGGGCATCGCGCTGTCGGCCAACCTGTTCACGCTGTTCCTGTTCTACGAGGCGCTGACGCTGCTGACCTATCCGCTGGTCACGCACCAGGGCACCGACAAGGCGCGCCGCGGCGGCCGCACCTACATCGGCTTGCTGATGGGCACGTCGATCGTGTTTCTGCTGCCGGCGCTGGTGTTCACCTGGGCGCTGACCGGCAGCACCGACTTCACGCCGGGCGGCATCCTGGCCGGCAAGCTCGGCCACACCGGCATGGCCGCATTGCTGCTGCTGTTCATGTTCGGCATCGGCAAGGCGGCGTTGATGCCCTTCCACCGCTGGCTGCCGGCGGCGATGGTGGCACCGACGCCGGTGTCGGCGCTGCTGCACGCGGTGGCGGTGGTCAAGGCCGGCGTGTTCAGCGTCGTCAAGGTCATCGTCTACATCTTCGGCGCCGACACGCTGGCGTCTGCGGGCGTCGCCGGCGCGGCCGACGCCCTGGTGGCGCTGGCCGGATTCACCATCGTGTCGGCTTCCGTGGTGGCGCTGGGCGCCGACAACCTCAAGCGCCGGCTGGCCTATTCGACCATCAGCCAGCTGTCCTACGTGGTGATGGCGGCGGCGGTGCTGGCGCCGCTGTCGTTGATCGGTGCGGCAATGCACATCGCCGCGCACGCAGTAGGCAAGATCACGCTGTTCTTCGCCGCCGGCGCGATCTACACCGCGGCGCACAAGACCGAGGTCAGCCAGCTCGACGGCATCGGCCGGCGCATGCCGTGGACGATGGCGGCCTTTGCCATTGCGTCGCTGTCGATGATCGGCCTGCCGCCGACGGTGGGATTCGTGTCCAAGTGGTACATGGTGTCGGGTGCCATGGCGGCGCAGCAGACCCTGGTGCTGGTGGTCATCGCCGTCAGCACGCTGCTCAATGCAGGCTACTTCCTGCCCATCGTCTACCGTGCCTTCTTCGTGGCGCCCGCCGCGGGCGACGCGCCGCACGGTGAAGCACCGCTGCCGATGGTGCTGGCACTGTGTGCCACGGCCGCGGTGACGGTGGTGTTGTTCTTCGTGCCCGACGTGCCGCTGGCGCTGGCACGTCAGATGGTCGGCCCTTGAGGATCACCATGAACGACAAACCCCATTGGCTGGACCAGCCGCGCAACCTCAGGCTGCTGTGGCGCGGCTTTCTCGTCGTGCTGGTGCTGACGGTGCTGGCACAGCTGTTGGTCGACCTGCACCCACACTTCGAGATCGAGGCCGTGTTTGGCTTCAACGCCTGGTTCGGCTTCGGCGTGTGCGCCGCGATGATCCTGTTCGCCAAGGCGCTGGCGCTGCTGCTCAAGCGTCCCGACGACCACTACGGGCCCGGCGATGACTGATGGCCTGCTGCACCCGGCGCTGGTGCTGATCGTCGGCGCGCTGCTGCCCGCGCTGCTGCGTGGCAACGCGCGCAAGCTGGCCATCGTGGCACTGCCGCTGGTGGCGCTGGCGCTGGTCTGGCAGGTGCCCGACGGCCCGGTCTGGCAGGCGCGATTCCTCGACCACACCATCACGCCCTTGCAGGGTGACAAGCTCTCGCGCCTGTTCGCAACCATCTTTGCGCTGATGGCCGCCGGCGGCGGCCTGTTTGCGCTGAGCCAGCCCAGCCGCGTCGAGGTGCCGGCGGCCTTCGTCTATGCCGGGTCGGCCATCGGCGTGGCGCTGGCCGGTGACTTGATCACCGTCTTCGCCTTCTGGGAGCTGATGGCCGTGGGCTCGACCCTGGTGCTGTGGAGCAACGGCCGCAACAGCTCATACCGCGCCGCGCGACGCTACCTGATGATCCACCTGCTGGGTGGCGTGGTGCTGTTTGCCGGTATCACGGGCCACATCGTGCAGACGGGCAGCGTGGCCTTCACGCACATGGCGCCCGACTCGGTGGCGCACTGGCTGATCCTGATCGGTTTTCTGGTCAATGCCGGTGCGCCGCCCCTGTCGGCCTGGTTGCCCGACGCCTACCCCGAGGGATCGTGGAGCGGCACCGTGTTCCTGTCGGCGTTCACCACCAAGACGGCGGTCTATGCCCTGATCCGCGGCTTTCCGGGCACCGAGCTGCTGGTCTGGGTGGGCCTGTTCATGGTGTTCTACGGCATCGTCTATGCGCTGCTGGAAAACGACATGCGGCGCATCCTGTCGTATTCGATCGTCAACCAGGTCGGCTTCATGATCGCCGGCATCGGCATCGGCACCGAGATGGCGATCAACGGCGCTGCAGCGCATGCCTTCACGCACATCATCTACAAGGGCCTGCTGCTGATGTCGGCCGGATCGGTGCTGCTGATGACCGATCGGCGCAAGTGCTCTGAACTGGGCGGGCTGTACCGCAGCATGCCCTTGACGACGGTCTGCGGCACCATCGGCGCGCTGGCCATCTCGGCCTTTCCGCTGACCTCGGGCTTTGTCTCCAAGTCGATGATCGGCCAGGCCGCGGTCGACGGGCATCTGCTGACCGTGTGGCTGCTGCTCACCGCCGCATCGGCCGGTGTCTTCCTGCATGCCGGCATCAAGTTCCCGTGGTTCGTGTTCTTCCAGAAGGACTCGGGTCTGCGCCCGGCCGAACCGCCGGCCAGCATGCAGCTGGCCATGGTGCTGTTTGCCGTGTTGTGCATCGCCATCGGCGTGTGGTCGCAGCCACTGTATGCGCTGCTGCCTTTCCCGGTGAACTACGAACCCTACACCTGGGCCCATGTGCTGGCGCAATTGCAGCTGCTGCTGTTCTCGGGGTTGGCCTTCTTCGTGATGCTGCCCTTGCTCAAGCGCACGCCCACCATCACGCTGGACGTCGACTGGCTGTGGCGCAAGTTGCTGCCGGCGGCAGCAAGCAGTGTGCAAGCGGCGTGGCGCAGTGCGCGCCAGGCCGCGGTCGACGGCCTGGCGCTACGTGTGAACCGCAGCTTGGGCAGCATCGAACGCCGCGCCCGGCACGATGCGCGCCTGTCCAACACCGGGTCGACACGCAGCATGGCGACCTGGGTGCTGGTGCTGCTGCTGGGGTACTTGCTGCTGTACTACCTGTAAGCCAGCAGGGTACTTGCCGACCTTGTCTGGCCTGCCCGGCAGGACTCGAACCTGCGACCCCCAGCTTAGAAGGCTGGTGCTCTATCCAGTTGAGCTACGGGCAGTCAAAAACCGATCAAGTATCCGCTCCTAGCATCAAGGCTGTCCACGTAGCACGTAGTAGCCTAAAATCACCTGTAGCAGTGCTACCAACACGCTACAGGAGTGCTACGAATGGCGAGCATCATCAAGATCGGCGAGAAGTGGCGGGCTCAAGTCCGCCGCCAGAATCATAAGCCGCAGACCAAGACGTTCCGCACGCAGCGCGAAGCGCGGGAGTGGGCAACGGCGCTGGAATCGCGCATCGACGCCAATGCCGAGCCGAAGGCCGCAGCGCTGTTCAAGGTGGGCGACCTGATCCGGGAGTACCGGCGCATGCGCGAGGAGGGCGGGCGCGGCATCGATCCCACGGCCAATACCTCCTACATGCTCCAGCACCTGGAGGAAGACCTGGGCCATGAGGCGGTGACCGCGCTCACGCCGGCCCGTCTGGTGCAGTGGGCCAGTGTGCGCAAGACCGAAGGCGCTGGGCCGTGGACCGTCAATCAGGAACTGTCGGCACTG